>Ga0209605_1000208_pt1 | contig 82286 bp, 104 predicted proteins | sample AD_UKC035_MetaG_FD_184408 | JGI IMG/M metagenome (GOLD analysis project Ga0209605, IMG submission 184408) | Active sludge microbial communities of municipal wastewater-treating anaerobic digesters from USA - AD_UKC035_MetaG (SPAdes) (version 2) | ecosystem: Engineered > Bioreactor > Anaerobic >...
TGTTATGGATATGCAGTAATTGTGGGACGCATCACGATAGAGATATAAATGCAGCAATAAATATAAAGAATTTTAGTTTAAGAAATATCTTGTCAGGAACTGACAGGAAAAATCATGACGAACTGCCGAGGTTACTCGGAGTGATGACTCATGAAGCCCATCCCATCAGCTTTGCTGTGGGTGGGTAGTTCACGATAACATTCTCTTTTTAAGAGAAAATAATTAGATTATTAAAAAAGTTTTAATATGATTTACAATAGAGTTACAATTTGGTTCAAAGACAACCCAAATGCAAAAGAATTTGATACTTCAGTAGTTTCTAGTGACTACAATAAAGTATCCCTAACCGTTTCAGGTGATTATTTAATACTCTCCATGCACGGAGACAGTAATGTTCAAACAGAGGTACACCATTTAAGTACAATAAAGAATTGGATAACATATATGGCGTAATGTTTGTTGAGAGAACGGAAAAAGACGGTGTGATTACTTGTCTATTTAAATCGTCTAACATTCTTTCTTCTGATTATAATCAAGAAAAGAAAGAATTAATCATCACATTCAATGCTGGTCGTCGTTACACATATTCTAATTTAGAGTACAAAGATTATCTAAGGTTTGAGATAGCCGAAAGTCAGGGTGAGGTGTTTAATAAACACATCAAAAAATACCCCACTAAGAGAAATGAGGATGTAGACCCAACAAATTTGTTAAACAGAGTTTCAGAAATAATAAATGAGCAAAATAGAAAAACAGTATCTTAATCTTTTAGAGGATATTCTAAAAAATGGAAGAAAAAAAACCGACAGAACAGGAACAGGAACCAATAATGGTTATTCTTAATGATGCGGACAAAAATAACATAAAAAATATGTTACCAACTGCTACAAAATATTGTAGTTTTCCTGATACAATTCCTTTAGATAAAATTAAGGATTTTATGAAAATAGATTAAATCTGTTGAAAAACTTTTACGTCGTAAATTGTAAGACAAGGTCTATCTTCGGGTGATACTTCAGATTTAGTTTTGTAAACAAATATAGGACCTTCGGTATAAGCAATATATTGGAGGTCTTTTGTTTGCTCATCATGTCCTAAGAAAAGAACTTTAACATCTTCGTAACCATATTGTTTAAGAATATTATTAACCAAATACTTTAAATCTTCCCCCGAACAGTCTATAGCTTCTAACTTTGAAGCAATATCTTCTATATTGAAGTCATTAATACGTGACTCAATTAGTTTTTTGATTTGATGTTCTTTTAAAATAATCTTCTTTTTCATTCTTTTTAATAAATATCTCGAATATTTATAATGTAGATGAAAAAGGCTACACAAATAAAGGAAGTGAAGAAAGTCGCTAAAAGTAATAGGTCAATTGATTTGACTGGATTTAAAATGCAGGATGAACTTAACCCTAGAATATGGGATGAGAATCAAAAACTACAACCAGAAATTAGAAAAACATTACTTAAAATAGCTGATGACTATTTTGAGGGTTTAGAATTACCTGGTGTTGATATTGAAGATGTAACTTTTACTGGTAGTTTAGCAAACTACAATTGGTCTCAATATTCCGATGTTGATTTACATATCCTTATTGATTATAAAGACGTTCCTGTTGACGAATCTTTAGTACAAGACTTTTTAAAGACTAAAAGTACTGCATGGAACGATAGTCATGATATAAAAATTTATGGTTTTGATGTTGAACTTTACGTTCAAGATATAGCTGAAGAACATGTTTCCTCAGGTGTGTATTCCATATTAAGAAATGAGTGGATTATCCACCCAGAAAAGAAACCTATTAAAGTTGATGATGTTAATGTTAGATTAAAAGCTGAACGTATTATGGATTCAATTGATTCTCTCTATGATGAGATGAAAGACGAAAAGAAATACGATGATGTTGTAGAAAAATCTGATAAAATAAAAGACAAAATCAAAAAAATGCGTCAAGCAGGTTTAGATGAGGTTGGTGAGTTTTCTGTTGAGAATATGGTATTTAAGGTTTTAAGACGTAACGGTATGTTAGAGAGACTTTCCGACATCAAAACCGTTGCCTACGATAAATCTGTAACTCTTGAGAGTAGGAGATATTTATATAAAAACATTTAAAAATGACAGGAACAACTGAAGAATTATTATCCGCGTTATTACAATCACAGACACCTTGTCCTGATATCTGTAATAATGAATCACCTTACAATACTGGTGTTAATAGTATACAAAGTGGTTTACTTATTTCTGGGTACGAAAATGTACAAGGATATTTATACACAGTATCAGGTACGTCAGCTTGTGTTGTACAATACATTGACAAATACGGATATACAACAACATTAAACCAAGTAACAGGTTCAACAACCGAAATTTGTGTTAAAAAAGTAATAAGCAATACTTGTTCAACCTTTATTAAAGGTAGTGCTTGTTTCTAAGAAGATTAATCTAAACAAAAAAGAAAAATATGGGTAATTTAACTAATAAAGACTTACAAAGAATGAGAGAATTAATGGGTAATAGAAAACCTATTAATGAATCTAAATTAGTCTCAGCTGTAGAATTAATTAAAAAGTCACCAGACGGTAAATTTTACGGTGTTGTAAGAGAAAATAAAAAATATTTCATTAAAGAATCTACTGACGGTTCTAATTTCGATTTTATTGGTGGTGTTGCTAATAAAAACAAACACCAATTCGAGTCCTACGAACATGCAGTTAGAATTCTTAACTTAATGTTAGAAGATACTGATGTATTAACTCCTGACCTTATCGAAGAAAAGAAATTTGTTATAAAAACAAAAAAGAAATCTGAACCAGCAACCGATTTTGATTTCGGCGGTGGAGAAGGTGGTGGAAATGAAACCCCTGATTTTAACTTTGGTGGAGATGAGGGTGGAGATACACCTGATTTTGACTTTGGTGGTGGAGAAGAAGGTGGTGATACTGAAGAAGTTGATTTCGGAGGTGGAGATGACTTAGATTTAGAAGGTGGAGATGATGAATTATCCGATGAAGATGACCCAATCAAGAGTATCCAAAAAATGACTGGTAAATTAGGTCAAAAAATTAGAGATACTGAAGATATATCTTCAGATATGAGTAAATGGGTTGCCAAAAGTGTTCTTTCAGCTTTAGATTTAGATGGAATGGATAATGAAGATAAGAAAGACCTTATCCGCACCATTAAAAATGATGAAGCAGAAGGTTCTGATGAAGAAATTGACTTCATGGATGATGACGATTGTGTAAATTGTGATGGTTCTGGATATGATGAAAATTATGAAGAATGTGTTAACTGTGGTGGTACTGGTGAAGTAGAATCAGATGACATGGTTGATTGGAATTCAATGAGTCCTGAAGAAAAATCTGAATTTGTTCAAGCTTCTTTCCCTGGTGATAGTGAAAAACCTATGATGGATTGGGATGAAGATGCTCAAATAGGTAAATACGATGATTTAGTTTCACAAGATGAACCATATAGAAGAACTGGTGAATCACAATATATGTTATTCGACCCAGAAGAGGTTGATGTTGATTATATGAGTGATGAAGAAGAACTTTATGGTCCTGGTGATGAGACAATTGAACAAGGTGAGGAACTTTTGAATGATGAGTTACCATATTATGAAGATGAAAATCGACAAGAATATTTTGGTGACGAGGATTGGATGTCTGATGAAGATGAGACTTATCCATACTATGAAAAAAATACTGATTATATGTCTAAATTCGCTGGAGATGTTAAACGTGGTTTAAGTTCTGGCGGTAGAAATTTAGAAATGTATGAGTTAGATACACATTTAAGAAAAATTAAAGCCAAATTAGGTGGTAGAACTACACATATTGATAACAATATGGTTGTGGGTTCTTTCGGATTTGTTAAAGTAACTAATAACGGATATGAATTACACAGAGAGGGTGAAAGATTCCCTAGAACATTCAGATTTGATGAATTAGGTAAACTTAAAAACGCTTTAAGTGGTGTTGACTATATGGACTACATGGAAGATGATGTTCGTAACCCAGCTCCAGCACCAACTAAACCAACAACAAAACCTGATGTAAAACCAGGTAAACCTGGCACGGACAAACCAAGTCCAAGTAAACGTCCATTTACTCCTCCACCTCATATTACGCCAGGTGAGGAACCAGCTCCAAAGGCTAAAGATAAATGGTCAAGAACAAAACCTTACGATGAGAAGTATGTAGACTATCCTTACGAACACTTTGAAGGTGAATATGATTATATGGATGATGATGATAGTTGTCCAACATGTCAAGGTAGAGGTCATATGAGACAACCAATCGGTTTCAACAGAGGTAGTATTCCACAATGTACTGAATGTGGTGGTTCTGGTAAAAGATTTGTAGGTGATCAACCTAACATTAGTAGTGAAGATGAAATAACCGAACCTTATGTAAATAACCCTTTTGGTTACGAATCAAATAGTACATTACCTAACGGTTTAGATTATACAATAGATTATAAAGAGAAATTCAGTTTCCCTTTCCCTGTTGGAAATATTGATTATATGGATGATTTTGATGATATTTTACCAAGTAACAAAAAAAGATTTAGACCAATGAATCCAGCTCCAGCACCAACTAAACCTAGTACTAAACCTGATGTAAAACCAGGTAAACCAGGTACAGATAAACCAAGCCCTTCTAAGAGACCGTTTACTCCTCCACCTCATATTACGCCAGGTGAGGAACCATCTCCAAAGGCAAGAAATCGTAGATTCTAATGGGTAAAGAATTATACTTAATATATATAAATAAAATTGGAACTAACTTTAAAGGGGAACACATGTTTGAGTTCCTCTTTTCTGATAAAACCAATTTAGATTGGGATGAAAGTTGGTACGAATCTTCTGTTATTTCTGATAAGAATGATTTGACACCTGACCCAAGTTTTATTAAATTTGTAGGGAACTTAAGAACTAATGAATTAGATTTAGAATTAGTTCAAAATTCTGGAGTTTTCCAAGTTTACAACGCTGTTGAGGGTATAATTGCATTAGGTTGGGAAAAATTAGAAGACAGTGATGAAGACTACCCTGAAGAAAGATTAGTCTTTAGGTTTGGTGAAACACGAGAATCTGTTGAAGAGAAATTGTATTCTATAGATTTGGTGTTTAATAATACTGAAAGTAAAGTATCAAAATAATGGGTAGAAGATTAAGGGAGGTTGAAGAAACTTATGATGATAAGTTAAGGTTTATAGATGATAAATTAAATTCCTTAAATTTAAAATCTAAAGAACTAGAAGACCAAGTACAAAATAGTAAAGTTCAAGCTTCTGCAGCTCAATCCCAAGCGAGTAGAGCAGTAGGTGTTAATCCTGAATCAGAGGCACAAGATAAAAAAATGAAACAGGCTTTAGCGGCCAAATCAAGATCTGATATGAAATATTATCAGGACGAACTTCAAAAGCTTAAATCTGAAATTGATTTAGCTAACCAAGAAAAAGTTAACTTGCTGAACCAAAAAAAAATGCAAGGGGTTCAAAAAGAACAAAAGATGGCAAAAGTGAGTAAAGAACAAATTCTTAGAATGGTTGAATCGAATGAACCAGCTAGGATGAAAAAAAGAGAATTGATAGAAAGTATTTCTAACCTTATATTAAAAGAAGACATGAATGACGATATTAGACGTAAAATAGAGAGTGGTGAGAATGACTACTCCGAACATTTAGATGCTGACACAGTTAAAAGAATGGCTGACAGTATCATGAATGATGTAAGAGCCAACCTACAAGCAAGAATGGGTCGTGGTAATGCAAATATGGACCAAGCAAGTAGAGTGTTAGCCCAAGGTTTAATGGGGGCTTTACCTAAAGAAATGCGTCATAAAAGAGAATTAGAACAATTAGCCGTACAATTAGTACGTCAAGAATATGATGTTCCTGAAGATGTTGTAGATTTTGAAGCACACATTACTGGACATCCTGAAATGGGTGGTGAACCTATCCGTAAAACAGGTTTAAAATTGAGAAGAGGTAATAAAAGACCACCTCAAGGAAAAACCGAACAAGAATTAAAACCAAACATTACTAAACGTAGGTTAATGAACGCGATGATGCACGGTGCAGCACGTAAAGGTCAAAACTTGTTCCATATGGCACAGGACCAATTGAATCGTATCGACCCAAGTTTAGTACAAGATTATAGTAAGTTAATGGCAGGTAACGACTTCATGTATTGGGGTCTTGATGACCAAACCATTGCTAACGAAAGTGAGGGTGGTACACACGCAGGACAAGTTAGGGTAGATTTATCTGGCCCAAGACCAAAAGTAATTGCTCACGGTATGACTTTCCCTTTCTTATTACACGAATTAACTAAAGGTATATTAGAATTGATGTCTTTACATGGGTTAGATGCTGATAAAGAAACTAGAGACTATGTATTAGATAAAACAGATAACTTAGAAGCTGAACCTTGGGATATCCGTCTAGGGCCAAAAATTTGGGAGAAATTCCTAGAGGCACTTGATGTTGATGATTTACCTATGAAGAGTCATATCTTCAATAGATTAGCAACACTTCCACCAGCTGAATTCAATTCAATTGTACATGGATTATTAAACGACCAAGAACAAGCTAAAAATGCTGTTAGAGAATTAGCTGAAGAAGTTCGTAGAGAACTTAACCAAGAAGAAGTTGATTCAGCTTTAGGTCAATTCAGTGATGAAGGTAGTGCTGAAGAACATCCTGACGGTCCTCAAGAGGATGATGATGAAGATCCAGTGTTAAAAGGTCTTTTAGGTAATAAAGGAGAAGAACCACAAGGTGAGGAAGAATATGACGACCCTGAAAATTGGTCTAAGAGAGAATTGGAACAAGAAATTGATGCCGCTCTTGATGATGGTGACTATGATACCGTTAGAAGATTATCTGACATCCTTAATAGAAAATACTAAAAATATATCACGTTTAGGACCGTGATTGTTACGAGGTGAAAACCCTCACTAACCCGTCTGTTCGCTCCAGACGGGTTTTTTATTATGTTTTGATGGCGTTCTGATATTTATATAATAAAAGAACGTCATTTTTATGCCTAATATACCACAAAATAAAGGACAAAAATTATTAGAGATAGCCAAGTGTATCAAAGACCCTATCTATGCGATAGAAAGTTATCTCGAGACTTTCGACCAAACACAAAAAGGTTTTGTTAATTTTAAATTGTTCCCTAAACAGAAAGAATTAGTTGATTCTTATAGACGAGAAAGATTTAATATAGTGATGAAACCCCGTCAGGCGGGAGTATCAACTACAACAGCGGCTTATATAGCTGTTATGACGGCATTAGCCGACCCAAACAGTCCACAAAGGGTTCTTATTCTTGCTAATAAACAAGAAACAGCAATTGAATTCCTTAAAAAAGTTAAAGATTTTACATCACAACTACCCGCATGGATGAATGTGTGGGCAGGACCTGGTAGTGATTCTTGGTTCGACCCTGAAAAAAATTCAGCTAAACATTATCGTCTAAGAAACGGTTCTGAGGTTAAAGCGGTAGCAACTTCAATGGATGCTTTACGTGGTTATACCCCTACACTCCTTGTCATGGATGAGGCAGCATATATTGAGGGTGGTGAAGAAGTTTATTCAGCAGCTCAACCAGCACTTTCTACAGGTGGTAGGGCAATTCTTATTAGTACACCTAATGGTATGGACCCATTGTACTATAAAACCTACATGTCAGCTAAAACTAAAGAAAAAACAAACAATCCATTTAACATTGTTGAGATGAGATGGTTCCAAGACCCTCGTTACAACAAAGATATGAAATGGCAGAAGAAAAATGAGGCAGGTGAGGTTATAGAAGAGAAAATCGATATGGATTACTCTCATTTCACACAATTAGAAGAAGAGGGGTGGGAACCAACAGCACCTTGGTTTGAAATGATGTGTGGTCAGTTAAATAACAACGCTAGGATGATTGCACAAGAGTTATTATGTGCCTTCAACGGTTCTGGTGATAACGTTATTAACTCAAAATATATTGAATATCATAGAAAACATAATGTTCAAGACCCTATTAGAACTGAATGGTTAGATGGTGGTATGTGGATATGGGAAGACCCAATCCTAGGACATGAATATATAATGTCTGTCGACGCTGCGTCTGGTTCAGCTGACGACTTTGCATCTATTTGTATTACCGATTTCACAACAGGTAATCAAGTAGCTGAATACCACGGTAAAATAGCCCCTGATGTTTTGGGTGAGATAGCAACTGAATATGGTAATCGTTATGAGGCTTATGCTGTTGTTGATATTACAGGCGGTTATGGTGTTTCTTCTGTATTAAAAATGATTGAGTTGGGTTATCCAGCAAAAAGAATGTATTATGACCAAGTAATTGGTATTGATTCTGTTAATAATAATAAGAATCTAGAAAAACATATGAGAGATGGTAAATTACCAGGTCTCAACTTCCAAAAGAATAGAAATACAATTGTTACCAAACTAGAAGAATCTATACGTTTGAATTCGTTTAAAGTTAGGTCTGTTAGGGCTTTAGCTGAGATGGATACATTCGTATTTAAAAATGGTAGACCTGACCATATGAAAGGTTATCATGATGACTTATTAATGGCTATAGCTATGTGTTGTTTCGTTTCTCAAACATCGTTTAAGGATTTTGAGAAGAGTAAGGGTGTAGCTAAAGCGATGTTAGATTCTTGGGTTGTTTCTACTACAACAAATGAAACAATAACTGAATTAAACACAACTGAAAATAATTTCATGTCGATGAGAGGTGATTTGACAAATCACGTACAAACAGCAGACTCACCACATAATTGGGTATTTCTTGGTTTAACAGGTTTCAAGGATAAAGATAAAAATAGAAAAATTATAAAATAAAATGGCAAACCGAAACATTTCACAAAACAACCCATTTCAAGGTCAACCAAACGTAAGACGTGGAGCTGGACCTCAAAATTATAAATGGAAACCATTACCTTTTGAAAAAACTAGTAAGTTCATACCTAAAAGACAAGGTACGGTTACTTGTGATAATGTAATAGATAATGTAACTACATATGTGTATGACGTAATGCCAGACGGTAATCATTTGGCATACGTATATTGTGATTACGTTGTTTAACATTCACATTTATATTCATTGGTTTACCTTTAGAATGAATATTTATGTTTAATAACAAGTTTCGAAACTTAACAATTAATGGCAGATAATAAAGACTTAACAGTATATCAAAAGTTGTTCTACCTTTTTGGGCAGAATAAACCTACTCAAAGAGCAACTCCTAAATATAGTTTTAGTGATGGTGATTTAATGAGATCACAAGAGGAGTATAATAAACAAAAACTAGAACTACAACAACAAAACTATCTTGAAGCTCAATGGCAAAGAGTGGATAGTGAATTGTACCAAAAAGCAGTTTACTATGAAACATCAAGGATTGCGTCTTATATGGATTATGAGGCTATGGAGTTTACACCAGAAATTTCAGCCGCTTTAGATATTATGGCAGAAGAATCTTGTACACCTAGTGAACAAGGTAAAATTCTTACAATTCAATCAAATTCAAAAAGGGTAAAAAATGTGTTAGAAGATTTATTCTATAATATTTTAGATATCCAAACAACATTACCAATGTGGACCCGTAACACATGTAAGTACGGTGACAATTTCGTCTTCTTAAAAATTGACCACAAAAAGGGTATTATTTCTTCCGCTCAACTTACAAACATTGAAGTTGAACGTAAGGAAGAAGGTATGTTCACTCAAATACAAAAAGAGGGTGACCAAACACCAAAGAAAAGACAAGTTACTTTCCAATGGAGAGATAAAAATATGACTTTTAACCCATGGGAAATTGCACATTTCCGTTTATTGGGTGATGATAGAAGATTACCTTACGGTACTTCTATGTTAGAGAAAGCTAGAAGGATTTGGAAACAATTATTACTTTCTGAAGATGCGATGTTAGTTTATCGTGTTGTTAGAGCACCTGAAAGACGTGTATTTAAAGTCTATGTGGGTAATATTGATGACAAAGACGTTGATGCTTACGTAAATAAAGTTGCTAATAAATTTAAACGTCAACAAGTCACTGACCAAAAAACAGGTCAAGTTGATTTACGTTATAACACATTAGCCGTAGACCAAGATTATTTCGTTCCTGTTCGTGATCCTAACGCTCCGAACCCAATTGATACTTTACCTGGTGCATCTAACTTAGACCAAATTGCTGATATTGAATATATCCAAAGAAAATTATTAACAGCATTACGTGTTCCTAAACCTTTCTTAGGGTTTGATGAGCCAACTGGTGATGGTAAAAACCTTTCTTTATTAGATATTCGTTTTGCACGTACAATTAACCGTATTCAACAATCTATGATTCAGGAGTTGAATAAATTGGCAATTATACACCTATATATTTTAGGTTTTACAGACGATTTAAATAATTTCACATTAAATCTTACTAACCCATCTACACAAGGTGAGATGTTGAAGATTGAACAATGGAAAGAGAAAGTTCTCCTTTACAAAGATTTAGTATCTCAAGTTGATGGTGGTATTGCACCTGCATCACATACTTGGGCTAAGAAAAATATCTTCAATTGGACTGATGATGAAATTAAAACCGACCTTGAACAACAAAGAATGGAACGTGCAGCCTCTAAAGAATTGGAGAATACACCTTCCGTTATCAAGAAAACAGGTTTCTTCGAAAGAGTTGATAAATTATACGGTGATGGTACTGGTCCACAACAACCTACTGAAGAAGGTACTGGTGGTGGTGAAGACCTCGGTGGAGGTGGTGGAAGCTTCGGTGGAGGCGGAGGTGGATTTGATTTAGGTGGTGGTGAAGGAGAAGGTGAATTTGGTGCTGAAGGTGGACCTGAAATGGGTGGACCTGAAACCGCTGGAGAACCTGAGGTAGGTACTGAAACTGAATTTGGTGAAGGTTTCCGTAGTCAAAACAAAACTATTATTGATAAGTTATTAATGGAAGGTAGACGTAAAAATGAAGACATTATTATGATGACAGAAGGTATTAAAAACCTAATCGGTGATGATGATTCGGAAAACGAAGAAGAAGATGAAGATGATCTTAATTTATTAGAGAATTAATAATATTTATATCTAAAAGAGAAGTCATGAATTTTGGAAACATAAAAGACATATACGCTAAATTTTTAGTTGATTCATATTTGAATGAATCGAAACAAAGTAAACATAAGAAACATTATAAGAATTTCATTAAAATGATTTCTGAGAATCAAATTCTTAGAACACAATTCATTGTGTATAAAAACATTGAGAATGGTTACTTAACGTCTGAGGTTAGTGCGTCTGACTACTTAAAAGAAAATATTTCACTTTTTGATAAATTCTCTAAAAGAGATATTATTAGAGAAAATGAAAGGTTGTTATCTAAAACACCTTCTGATTATCTATTTGAACAAGGTTATGTTGGTTATACTGAGAAAAAGGAATTATATGAATCAATCCATAATTTAATTACTTTAGAAAAAAAGGCTGAAACTATTAATACTCTTCACGAATCTTTTGAATATATTAAAAATTGGTTGACAACGCCTAAAGAAATTGTTGAAACAAAGAAGCCTAAAGTTAACGCAAATAAATTCTTAAATGTTGCTGTAGAAAAGTATAACGAAAAATACTCAACACTAAGTGAGGAAGATAAAAAAGTACTTAAAACTATCATGTCCTCAAATAATGAGGAAAAAGAAACACTTTTAAAAGATATGGTTAAAGAATCCATAACTTTAATTAATAGTGCTCTTAAAGAATACGGTAGTAACTTAGAAGTTAAATCCAAATTATTAGAGGCTAAAGATGTAGTTTATAATATTGAATTTAATGTGGATACCTACAAAGAAGACATCTCTAAGATTTACGACTTAAAGAAAAGTTTAAGTTAATAACAATAAAGTTTAATCGGTTTCCAATGGCTAAATCAGATAATTTAAAAAAACTATACGAAATTGTTGAGTCTTTTGAGTCGCAAAAAAACCAAAACATGGGTGATGTGACACAATATAAAGAATTAAATGATAGGATAGATATTTTAATACATTCTGAATTAGAAAAAATTGAAAAAGAAAAAGATAATAAACGTAAACTTAAAAGTTGTGAGACTTTATTCACTGCTATTATAGGTATACTTGAAGCTACTAAACAAATTGTGTAATGTCAGAAGATTTTAAATCATTGTGGGCTGAATATTCGAAACTTGTACTAAAGGAATTGGACAGGATGAATTCTAATGTCGAAAACCTTAGAAGTGATTTTGATGAAAAGTTCAATCAAATAAATGAAAAACTTAGTGATGTTAAAAACACTGAGAAGGCTGTTACCGATTTAAAAATTTGGCAAGAAAAAGTAAATGAGGTATGGTCTCCTTCACAAATGAAAGAGGCTAAAGATGAAATTTATAAACAAAAAAATAAATGGATAGCTACAATAGCTATTTTAGCTTTCATTCAAATAATAATAGGAATAATCGTATCAATCAAAGGTGTATTATGACAACTGAAAAGAAAAAATGGTATCAATATATTAGAATACAGTTATTAGCTGACATTCTAAAAGAAAAAGGAAAATATTCTCAAGGTAGAGTTTATTTGTTAATATCAATTTTAGCTTACTATCTTACTTTAGGTATTCTAACACATAGTGGGATTAAAAAAGGTTCTGAAATTGATTTAGCAACATTTAATAACATCATAGATGCATTACAATGGTCAATGGGTCTCTTCGCTGGGTACGTTTTCGGTGGTAAGGGTATTGAGGCCTTAAAAACAATAATAGGTAAGTCTGACACCCCAAAAACAGAAGGAACTAATGTATAAAAGAAAACCCCGTTTGGGGTTTTTCTTTTTTATAGCGGTTTTCTAATTGAAGAAAAATCATTATAATTGATTATATAATAAATTTAAGCAAAATGGCAAAATTATGAGTAAAGTATTTTTAGAGTACATTTGGCTTGATGGTAATAAACCTCAAAAACTTCGAAGTAAAACTAAGGTGGTTAATGAGACTGATATCATTAATGCTGAAATTAAAGATTATCCACTATGGAGTTTTGATGGTAGTTCTACTAAACAAGCCGGTGATGAAGAATATGGTTTTAAAGGTACCGATTGTGTATTAAAACCTGTCTACATTGTTCCTGATCCCTTTAGAGAAAAAGGTCAACACAAATTAGTTTTATGTGAAGTTTACAATCCAGATGGTAAAACACCTCACAAAACAAACACAAGAAGTAAGTTAACAGAACTACTTAAAGAACTTAAGTTCAAAGAATATGATGCTAATTTAAAAGAAGTTCCTTGGTTTGGGTGGGAACAAGAATACATCATTACACACCCAGCAAACCAATCATCCCCATTTCAATTCGACGGGGGAATCCCATTAGGCTTTAACGCAAATCAAGAACACCCTAGACCACAAGGTGATTACTACTGTGGTGTTGGTGGATTAAATGTTATCGGCCGTGAAATAGTTGAGGAACATTTAAAAAAATGTGCTCAAATTGGGTTAAGTATTGGAGGTATTAATGCAGAAGTTTTAATAGGTCAGTGGGAATACCAAATTGGCCCTGTTACCGCTATTAATGGTTCCGACCAATTATGGATTTCACGTTATATTCTACAAAGAATTGCTGAAAACTATGGATTTGACATATCTTATCACCCAAAACCTGTTAAAGGTGATTGGAATGGTAGTGGATGTCACGTTAATTTCTCAACCAAAGAGATGAGAGAAAAAGGTGGACTTAAAAAAATATTAGAAGCGTGTGAAAAACTAGCGGAAAGACATAAAGAACATATCGATGTCTACGGTGAAGAAAATCATCTACGATTAACTGGTAAACATGAGACTTCTAGTATAGAAAAGTTCAGTTTTGGTAATTCTGATAGGGGTTCTAGTGTGAGAATTCCTGTACATACTTACACAAATGAAAAGGGTTATTTTGAAGATAGAAGGCCGGCAGCTAACTGTGACCCATATAAAGTTTCATTGGTGATGATTGAAACCGTATTCGATAAAGCCGGTATAACAGTACAATAATTTATGGTTTCATGAAAAGAGGGAAAGAAATCAAACTCAACCTACCTTACGAATATAATGTTATTTCAGGAGCAGTTGACAACAAAAATCCAGAGTCTATTTACATACAGATATCGGCTTGGGGAAAACCAAAAAACAAAGAAGAAGATAATTTTGATTCAATAATTAAAAACAAATCTAAAGTAGTAAAAAGAAAATTATATGAAGTTTTAGACTACAATCAATTTTTACCTAACGCAATAGTGGATTTTAATATGGCATCATCTGGTGTGTCCTACGATAAACGTAGTTTCATGTCAGTAGAACTGACCTTATTTCAAAAAACACCCACCCCCGTTAATTCCGAAAAGTTACTACCTACCCTTAACAAAATATCTGAAAAAATAATAACAGATGTTTTCGAACAGGATGAAGATTTTAAGTTTTATAGAAGAAAAGTTTAGAAACAAAAAACCCCGAGTAATCGGGGTTTTTTTATTATGCCTTAGGAGATTTTAATTGAAGTTGTGGTTCAACTTCGGCTAAGATACTTTTTTATCCTTTGAGAATTTGTAGATAGTGTCAATGAAACCTTTTTTCACTGAGTACTTAGTTTCACCTACGATAAGGTTTTCCTTATCTTCCTTTGAGATTTGTTCACACTTCTCAATTAATTCAGAGATAACTTCTTGGTTACGTTCAAGAACCTCGTTATTAAATTTGTAGGTTGTTTGTTCATCAACAACTTCTTCACCATATGTTTCTTTGAGATATTCTGCTCTTTCTTCGTTGATGTTCTTATACTTGTCTTGTACAACAACCATCACGGACGCACCCTGTTCTGATGCTAAAATGAATGATGATTCACGTTTACCTGTACGTTCAATAAGGTTACTAAATTCGGACATCCCCAAGTCACGAACATAACCATCAGCATCTTTAATTTCAGCCTCTAATTTGTCAATCTGTTCTTTTAATGTAGCTAACTTTACAAGTTTAGCATGGAATTCAGCCATCTCCACGGGAGATTCAAATTTTGGAATGACGTGAGATTTGTCATTAGATTTTGTTTTCTTCTCGGTTGATTTCGATTTCGCTTTATTAAACAGATTTGCCATATTGAGTTATAAATTTTAAGTGGTTAACAGTACAAAGATATAAACTTATTTCATTTAGGCAAAAAAAATCTCGTTTAAAACGAGATTTCTTCTAACTTACCTTCCACTTCAAAAGGGAATATTGGAATCCACTCCGTTATCTCATTGGCCATAGCTGGTTTACCACCTTCTTTTCTGTTTATAGCAATAGTGATATGTGGGTCTCTATTTTTAGTTACGAATTGAGTTTCAACTTTAACAGCAACCACCTTATCAGTATAACCAATATGTGTAACCAACAAATCAAATGACTGTCCTAATAATGGTCTATATTCTTCCTTAAGAGGCCCCATATTGATTGTCATATGATGAGCTAATAACTCCCATTCACCCTTTCTTAAGGCCTTTTTTAGGTCTTTATCTGTAATTGCGTTATCAAAAATATAATTCATCATTTCAGTTTTAGTTTTGTTTGTTAAAACAATACCTGAATAAGCAATTTTTCTTTTTGATTCACTCATTATCTTTTGGAATTTTTCTTTCTCTAACCTATCTTTTTCAATACCAATTTCTTTACCCTTAAATCCTAACTTCATTAATTCATCACCAGAAGTGGTAATACGATATCTTAAAAATGAATCAATTAACTTGTTTGGTAATCCCATGAACTGACCAAATGTTTTTAATGTTTCATCTTTCATTCTAATAGTATCAAACCTTTCACGTAATTTATAATGTGAACCACTTATTGTTTGATAGAATTTTATTAAGAAAGCAATCTCTCTCGCTTCTTCAGAAGTATACTTAAGATTGTTAACTAATGTTCTTTCAACCAATGTAGGGTCGTTACTTCTCAATAAAGAAGCTATAAGTACGATTGGATCCTTCGTCTCAATCAAAGGTTCTGTTGATACAACTAACCTACCAAATATCCAATCCCAAAGGTTGTATTTAGTAATTAATTGAATGAAATAACCTACAGATTGTGATTGTTTAATACCTTTAATAAATTCATCCCTAATTCTTTCTTGAGATAATGAAAGACCATTCCCACTTACTGGCGTTTTATCTTTCTTTATTGCATTTTGTATATCTTCATCTAATTCGGAACCTACACGGGCAGCAAATCTAAACGCTCTAAGTATACGTAATTTATCTTCATCGAATCTCTCAGATGCTGAACCAACAGTACGAACTACGTTTCTTTCAAGGTCACCAATACCACCAACTAAGTCAACTACTTCACCTTTATCGATATCATAGAAAAGAGCATTGATGGTTAAATCTCTACGTAAAACGTCTTGGTCTATTGAAGTAAATTCAACAGAATCAGGTCTTCTACCTGAACCAGTAAATTTCATGAATTCACTATACTCTTTAGGTAGTAATTCTTTAGCTATTTGTTCCCAGTTTTCCATTTTTATCTTGTTTAATAATTATATGTGAAGACCATCTATGTGGGAAACTACCAAAAGTGGCTAATTCACACTTTGTATCTTCACTATATTCTTCAATAGTTTTATCTATTATATTACGTAATTCAATTAACGAACCCTCAAAGTTAAAAGTTCCATTAATAGTTAAATCACCATCTCTATTTATATAGGTTGTTTTATTTTCGTTCATTTTAATTTCCATTTATAACCACCACATTTATTTCTATTACCATTTATTACTGACCAAATATTACCTTGACTTAAACCAAGATGTTCGGCAGCGTATTTAGCACTCCTCCACTCTTTTATCACCTTACCTTCTTTATCTAATTGTAAAACTGACTGTGCATTCCAACTCACAGTACCCTTTTTACTTTCAGATATTTTTTTCTTTGTTTCTTCACTATGTTTAGATCCCTTATGTCTATTATTACCAATAAGTGATTTACTAATTTTATCTCTAAATTCTTTAGTCCTCATATGTGACCTATCCATTTTTTTAGAAACCTCAGATATTTTCCTTTTAGCCTCATCACTATGTTTATGACCCATAGAACCTACATCACCACCGATTGTTAGATTAGTTAATTTATGTCCGTTATTTTTAAACTCACTAATCCAAAACACCTCACGTTCGTTTAAAATGTATAAATCACATTCTTCTAAAATTTCTATTTTAACATCGTTTAATAAACCCTTATCTCTTAAACCAATTAACCAGCTATTTTTATGGCTAATACTTTTATCAATATCATTTAAATGTCGATATAATCTAACTTTAAGTTTTTGTATAGTTTTACCGATATATCTACATTCATTATTTGTTGGATCTATTAATTTGTAAATGTAACCTTTTTCCATGATATTTTATTTATAAATATCATGATATTTCTGAATGTAGTTATTTCATTTTTAGTTTCTCTAAAAATAGTTCATAACTACCGTTATTTAACGTTTTCAAATACACTAAAAAAGAACTCATACTTTTATCTTTAAAAGATAAATCACGTCTAAAAGTAGCTATTTCATACTGACCATCTTCGGTAACCACGTTAACAATAGCAAACTGTTCACCCATATCAATGGTACGATACATACGTAACATAGATTTAACTTTATCTGGTGTTGCATCTGTGGCTAGGTCAAAATCTTTAGGTTGATTACCCATTAATAAATCTCTAACAGCTCCACCAACAACGTATAATTCATGACCGTTTTCTTTAAAAATACGATTCATCCTTAATACGGATTCGGGTAAATCCATACCTATCTTCTTTCTTACAATTTCCTCTTTCAATAAATTTCTAACCGTGTTCCTCATATATTGTAAATATCAATATTTATGGCATATTTATAAATAAAATCTACACATGAAAATTTTAAAACCAGGTGAAACAAACGTAAAAGGATTCCTAGTGGAATACGATTCAGGTTTCATATCACCCAATTTAGAATACAAAGGTAAGAAAAATTTAGATTTAATTAAAGAACATCTAACTCCAATGAGTTTCTTAAATGAATTTAAATCAGGTACCAATATAGGCAAAGATGGTAGTTTACCAGATGTTGTTATAGTATATGCTGTATTACAAAAATGGGGTGTTGAAAATAAAAACGGAAGAATATATCCAAAAGAAATTCTCGAGAGAGAAAATAAAAAATATCAAGAATACATTAAGATGGGAACTTCTCTAGGTGAGTTAAATCACCCAGAGTCTTCAATTATCGATGCTGATAGGGTTTCACATAGAATTACTGAAACTTGGTGGGAAGGTAAAACCTTAATGGGTAAATTAGAATTAGATACCACACCTGGTTATCATAAACTTGGTGTTATTAGTTCTGTTGGTGACAAAGTTGTCAACATGATTAGAAAAGGGTGGACTGTTGGTATCTCATCTCGTGGTGTTGGATCCCTTAAACAAGAAGGTGGTAAAAATGTAGTACAAGACGATTTCGAATTAATCTGTTGGGATATCGTTACATCACCATCGACTCCAGGTTCTTGGATTTCTACTGATGACGGTGATTTAAAACAATTTACAGAATCCTATAGTAGAGATAATAATTGTAATGGATATACATGTCAATGGAATTTAGTAGAAGGATCATCTTCAATAACAATACCAAGTGATACTATTTTTAACGTACAAGGTACAAATAGAGATGTTAAATTATTAGACGGGTTAAACAAATTTTTAAAATGAAAAAAGTAGTTAGACTTAAAGAAAATGATATTGAGAAACTCGTTAAGAAAATCATCAGAGAAAATGATGAACAGTTGGGTATGGATCCTGAAGAAGAAGAATTTGGGGAGGAAGATGAAGATTACGGACAAGGTTATGAAATGGGGGAAGAATTTGCAGGAGGACTTTTAGAAGAAATTCAATCTATTAGAGATAATGAAGAATTACTAGATACAGCTTTAAGAGGTTTTGTAGATGGTTTTAATGCGGAAATGGAATCCAACGGAATTAACTTAGAACTTTCACACCTAATGCAAGGTTGGAGAGAAGGTATGGTGGAATCTTATAAGTTAAAAAATATTATTGACTATAAGAGAACTAAACGTAAAAAATAGATATTTAAATTGCGCAGCTGCGCTTTTGCAAAAGCAGCTTAGCAAGCAGCAAAAGATCAAAAAATTAAAAAATGGAAAATAGAATTAATAGACTTATTTGGGAAGCAAAAAATCAGGAAAACCTGTAAATCCTTGGGCTATTTGCACATCTTCAGTTGGTGGTAAAATTGGTGACACCAAAAGAACTGACTGGACTAAAGATCAAAAAGAAAGATATGAAAAATGTGTTAAAGATGTTAAGAAAAAATCTCCAATAAAAGAACATCATGGTGAAGATTGGAATCCAAAGATTTTAGATATGTCTTTAAATACTTTCTTAGATAAACTTAAGAATATTGATAAGTCTGGTTATGATAGAATAGAAGATATTATCGATAGAAATAAATCCAAAATTGTTAAGGAAGGTAGAATTAATGAATATGGTGGTTACGATGATCCAAGTATGTACGCTAGACACGCTGGTTCTTACATGGGTAACGTAAAAGATGGGTATAATGCTATCGCAACAGTTTTAAATCATTTCGATAAATTAAGTGCTGAGATATTGGATGATAAATTACGTAAAGAAGTTGAAAAGTTTCTACTCCAAGTTCAAAATCCTTTAACTAGTTTAGGTAAAACAATTATCGATACTGAGAAAAGACATATAGGAAATCTTAGAGGTGGAAGACCAACTCCAAGACCTGAAGAAGGAGAGTAATAAATAAAAATACTATAAATAGGGGGATATGATTTACATATCCCCTTATTTTTTTTACTCTTAATTCAACATAAACAATCAAAAATTTTAAAAATGGATAGTGTAGTAAAGTACTTCTTAGTGAAAGTAGAATTTGAAACCATTAACGAGAGTAATGGAAAACAAAAAAAGATTAAAACACAGTATCTTGTAGATGCTATGACGTGTACTGAGGCTGAAGCTCGTGTACGTACGTATTTGAAAGATTCTGTAATGGATTACGAAATTGTGAGCACAGCGAAAAGTCCTATTGAGGACGTAATTCAAGTTCCTGTAAAAGCTTAATGACGATATTTTTTAGGTAAACCAACACGGTCAGCTAAATCTTGGAATATTCCTCCATGATTTCTTGCTTCTTCATCTTCGATACCGTGTGCCGCATGAATTAATTCATGTTTAATAATATCTTCAACGTAATCAGTGTCATTTAAGGCCTTGGGGTGTATTTTCATTACTCCAAGGTCTTTTTCATTTTCTGGGTGTTTAAAAGCACCTATCTTTCCGTCTTTAATATTATCATCAACTTTGATTACAATATTATCACCGTTAACAGGTTCTTCACCTGTTAAGTCTTCGTAAGCATCCTCAACGTCCTGTTGAATCTGATCCTTCATATAAGAAACTTTTCTAGTAGCTTTTGGATATTTTGAATTCTTATCCAATTTTTTTTGCATATAGTCTGCCTTATCAGAAATATCGTTTTTTGTACGATTTTCAACGAATTCTCTTAGTACTCTTTTAATATTGTGTCTCATTTACAATAAATATCTTTCTTTTTTAATAAAATTTTTTTCTTTTTTCTATTGACTCTTTGCACTTTGCGTGTGGCACACATATTTATATGACGGAGCGCTGCAAAGAATATATTAAAGCAAGGAATAAACATATTGTCTGGTTGTGGGATGCAGTCGGACACAAAACAAAAACAGGAGGAGGCGTTACCATTAGGTGAGTCTATGATTCCTGAAGCCCAACCTATCGCCTCTGGCGTGGGTGGGTAGTTCACTAATGAAATCTTGCACCTAATGTGCAAGTGATAACCATTAAAAAGAAAAAATAGAAAATGGCAAAAGAAAAAAAATCAATTATTGAGGAAGCTCTTCTTGAGGCTGAACAAATTGACGCCACTTTCAAATCTAACGCAAAAGAAATACTAGCTCATACAATGAGTTCAGAAATTGAAGAAATGGTAAAGGAATCATTAACTGGTTCGAAAAAAAGAAGATTGAAAGAAGACGAAGAGGAAGAAGAAACAGATTTAAACCTTGATTTAGATTCTGACGAAGGTTCTGAAGATTTAGACCTAGATATTGACACTGAAGAAGGTGACGATGAAGGTGCTGAAGATTTAGACTTAGACGATGAATCTGAAGATGGTGAAGAAACTGAGGAAGATGAGTTGGATTTAGATTCTGATGATGAAGGTACTGAAGATGATTTAGACCTTGATTTAGGAGGAGAAGAAGACTTTGACCTTGGTGGTCTTGACTTAGGTGGTGAAGAACTTGAGGGTGGTATGGATGTCGACACTGTAGATCTTACAGGTGCTAGTGACTCCGATGTAATCTCCGTTTTTAAGAAAATGGGCCCAGAGGATGAAATCGAAGTTGTTAACGACAACGGTATGGTTACTCTCAAAGACAACAAATCTGGTTCTGAATATAGAATCGAACTTAACACTGGAGCAGGTGTTCCTTCAGTAGAAACTGAAGAACTTCAACTTGGTGAAAGTGAAGAAGAAGTAGATTCTGAAGAGGTTATCTATGAAATCGAAGTAGATGATGAGGATGAAATGTCTGACTATATGGAAATGGAAGACGATATGTCTTACATGAATATGGGAAGTGAAGATTACATGTACAATGAACACCCAGTTTCCGATGAAGATGCGGTTAACGCAATGGGTCGTGAAGATGAAATGTCTGACTACATGTCACGTACTTCTTATAATCAAGGACCTAACAACAAGCCTTTCCACAGAGAAGAGGGTACTGGTCATAGAAGAACTCCATACACAGGATTGGGTGAATCTACAAACCTTAAGACTCAAAAACTCATCAAAGAAAATACAAACTTAAATGTTAAAAATTCAACTCTTGAAAGTGAGAATAAAGAATTAAAAGAAAACCACGAAAAAATGGTGGACGCTTTAAAACAATTCAGAAAGAAACTTCAAGAAGTGGCTGTGTTCAACAGCAATCTTACTTACGCTGTAAGACTATTCACTGAAAATTCAACTACAAAAGAAGAAAAGAATGAAATTCTTAAAAGATTAGATTCTGCTAAGACTTTAAAGGAATCTCAATCTATTTATAAGCAACTTGTTAAAGAATATTCAAATGGTAAAGCTCCTATTAAGGAATCTGTTGAAGAAAAAATAAACAAGACTGCAACTAGTGGTTCTGCACAAATCAGTGAACAAAGCGTTTTTGTACACCCTGAGTTACAAAGTATGAAGAAACTTTGGGAATATAGTTACAAAAAATAATAATAAAATAAAAACAAAAAAAAACCAATTTAAAATGGGATATTTATTAAAATCAGGTGAGGTTGGAAATATCGGATTAAAACACCAAAAGGCTATCCGTGAGGCAACCGTAAACAAATGGGATTCATTAGGATTCCTAGAAGGTCTTGAAGGCCACATCAGAGAGAACATCGCTTTGTTATATGAAAACCAAGCATCAGTTCTTATTAACGAATCTACACAAGCTACTGGTGGTCAATCTACTGGTTCTTTCGAAACTGTAGTATTCCCTATCATAAGACGTGTGTTCTCTAAATTATTAGCTAACGACATCGTATCAGTTCAAGCATTGAACTTACCTATCGGTAAATTATTCTACTTCATCCCTAAAACGGCTGATAGAAACGTTGACGGTACACACGATTCAATGTTCGTAGCAAACTGTGTTAACTGTTCTGAGTCTACATTCTCAGATTGTATGAAGAATCTTTACGATATTTTCTACAACGATGGTATGTATGATAACTCTAAAGGTGCTATCACAGTAGTAGCTGCTACAGGTACAGCAGTAACTTGGACAGCTTGTACAACAGGTCATACCATGGAATTTGCAGCAGGTAAAACTCCAGCAGCAACTGACGGTACATTACGTCACCAAATCATCGAAGTTAAAGGTTTCTCTTCTTCAGCTCCTGGTCGTTTAATCGGTCCTGATGGAAATGAAATGGATACAGAATCTTTCTTAGCTTCATTAACTGTTGTAGCTAACGCTAACATCCTTGACCCAGATGGTCAAACTATCTTGTCAGTAGGTGACACAGTTCCTTTCCGTTTAGTAGCTCAAAAATACGGTAGAGGTATCGTAGATTACGGTGATATTTGTTCTCCTGATGGAAAACTTTACATCGAAATCGATTTAACTCACCCAACTTGTGTTTCTTGTTCAAGAAACACATTCGATGGATACATCGGTGCTAACTATACAGCAACAACAATCAACAACTCTAGTATGTTAATCACTTTCAGACAGTACGCTGACCTTGAAATGGAAGACAGAATGGGTGAAGTAACTTTCGAACTTGAATCTGTAACTGTATCTGTTACTGAACGTAAGTTGAGAGCTACATGGACTCCTGAATTAGCTCAAGACGTTAGTGCATTCCACAACATTGATGCTGAGGCAGAATTAACAGCATTGTTATCTGAACAAATTGCAGCTGAAATCGACCGTGAAATCTTGATGGATTTACGTAAAGGTGCAGCATGGCAATTACGTTGGGATTACAACGGTTGGAAGCGTTTACCAAACAACAATGGTTACACTCAAAAAGATTGGAACCAAACGTTGATGACAGCTATCAACCAAATTTCAGCTCAAATCCACAAAGCTACATTGAGAGGTGGTGCTAACTTCGTAGTTGTATCTTCTGAAGTATCAGCAGTATTCGATGATTTAGAATACTTCCACGTATCAAACGCAGCTCCTGAGCAAGACCAATATAACATGGGTATCGAAAGAGTTGGTTCATTAAGCGGTCGTTACACTGTTTACCGTGACCCATATTCTCCTTCTTACTCTGTGTTAATCGGACACAAAGGTAAGTCATTGTTAGACACTGGTTACATCTACGCTCCATACGTACCGATGCAGTTGACTCCTACAATGTACAATCCGTTCAACTTCGTACCTGTTAAAGGTATCATGACTCGTTACGCTAAAAAAATGGTCAATAACCGCTTCTACGGGCATATCCGTGTAGATGGTTTAAGAACATTTGACGTAAGAGAATTAAGATAATCTTAGTTGAATAAGATAAACAAAAATTAAAGGGAGACTAAGTCTCCCTTTTTTTATACCCTATTTACAACAAACGTTATTACGGTTATATTTATAATATATGAAACGTAAAAAATTTTCACAAGAAGAAGTAAATAAAATTATTAAAATGTATACTGAAGAGTATAAAGGTACGCCTACAATATCTGAAGAGTTTAATTGTTCTAAAGCTGTTATTAATCGTACATTACGTGAAAATAATATACAGTTAGGCCCTTCTGGTCGTAAATGGACTGGTGGTAAAGAAGTTGCTGATAAAAAATGGAGAGAAAAGAATAAAGATAAAATAAACGACTACCATAAAGAATGGTTTCAAAAAAATAAAGACCATCGTAAACAATACCATAAAGAATGGCGGGAGAAGAACAAAGAAACCTATCAAGAATATCGTCGTAATTACGAAAAAACCAAAAAAGATTCCGACCCAAGTTACAGATTGGCAAGTTATACCCGTACAGCAATTTATACTTGTTTAAAAGAACGTAATATTAACAAGTATAAAAATACATTTGATTTATTACCTTATAACTTGGAAGATTTAATAGTACATTTGGAAAATAAATTTCAAGATGGTATGAATTGGGAAAACTATGGTCAATGGCATGTTGACCATATTAAACCAATGAGTTCTTTTGTTTTTGAAAATTTCGAAGATAAAGAATTTCAAGAATGTTGGTCGTTAACCAATCTCCAACCATTGTGGGGTCAGGAAAACTTGTCTAAAGGGTCTAAAATTATTTAATCTTCCTCATCATAGATATCACTGTTATCCCTATAAGCTTTTAAATTAGCCAATTCAATAGAAATTCTTTTATTTTCGTCATTTAATATTTTAATATCTTCTAACTTTTCGGAAAATAAGTTAAACCCGGATTCAATAATAGTCATTTCATTGTCAGTTAAATCTTCTAAACTAACTGATATTTTATTAGCCATCAACTCAATATATTGTTCTTTAAGTGATTTAAATTTCATAAGACAAATATATGAATTATTTTTAAAAAAACCTTATATTTATAATTATGAAAGACTTAATATATAAAATATTAAAAGAATCGGAATTTGATTGGTTACCAGATAGTCCTTTTGGTATCGACGATAATTTAATGAATTATCTGATTCAAAACTATCCTGTTGGTAAATACCGTGAAAGTGCTGCAGAATTTTTAGGTGACAAATATGTAATGGTAGATGAAAAGCCATATCCACTTGAAAATCGTAAAAAACAAATAACTAATAAAATTTATTGGGAGGTTGTTGATGAATTTCCTAATGTAAACGAACCTGTTTTAAGAAGAACAATTAAAACGTTTTTAAACAATGCCGCTGGTAATTAAATGTTGCCACATATTACCATCCCAAAATTCTAATCGATGCAGTTCTTGATTCCAAATTACGGTTCCAATTGCGTGCAATCTACCTGTAATTCGCATATCACCATCAGCATCTAAAACAAGTCTTTCTTGACCCCCTAAATTAACTTGCCACATGTTTGGGTATGTATCGTTTGTAAGTGGGCCACCGATGGTTATTACATCACCTAAATCGATATCATAATGTAATTCCTCCGAACATAATATAAGACGGTGTTTTTTAATTCTTTTTTTAATCACAAAGCAAAAATAAAAATGGGAAGTACTTTTGTAAATACTCCCCATTCTATTATATATTTGTTAAATCTATTTATTCTACCTCTAGCTATAATAAATTAGAATTTCCTTTGTAAGTATCGTCTTTAATACCTCTTTCTTTTGCCAACTCTTTGTTGGACTTACCTTTGAGAGTTGTATTAACAATTTTCATAACATCTTGTGGGATAACTTCCATCAATTCCATCATACCCATAGCGTTCAATTGAGCGTCTTTGGAGTCCCAAATGGTTGTAGCTGACTGACCAGTTTTGGTTTTATCGTGGTGGAAAGCTACTTTTGAATAGATGTTATCACGAGTTTGTTCTTCTTTAACTCTCTTGTCGATTACATACACAAGAACACCGTTCTCAGTATATTGGTTGAAGTACTTCTTGAAATCATTTGATTCAGAAGCCACACACCACTTAGTAGACTTACCGTAAACATTAGAACTACGAGAAGTAAGTGGTTGGATAACTAAGAAGTTATTATCTTCATGGAGAGTCACAGTTTCAAACTTCTTAACTTGACTCTTAGTTACTTTTTCACGAGCCAATTTTATTGTGTCGACAATTTCTTGGTTAGAACCATAGGCGTAGATATCCTTGTTCTCCAATAAATTCTTTTGTGATAATTCTTCAAATTCTTTCACAATGTCAAACATTTCTTTAAATGTATTGGTCTTAAGTTCTTCTTTTAACCAATCAACCCAAGTCTCTGCTTGTTTAATCATGAAAGGAAGATATTTGTTTGTAGCTGTAGGATCGTTCTCAGCTAAAATTTCGATAATATCAACACTAAACTTAGGATTTTGTTCTTTTAGGTCTTTCTTTTTTGCCATAATTCGAAACGGTTATTCTTTTATTTGATTACAATATTAAAATTACTAATTTGATTTGATTGTGTCAACAATTACACGACATATTCACTTAAATTAATTTCAATGCCTGTTTGTTTTTTAATAGTCCAAGAAATATTATGGAAGGCTTTATAAACATGACCTGCATGTTGTAAAGATGAACTATATGGTGATACCCACATAAATTGTCCTCCACTCATGTGATGGGTGTTAACTCTAGTTAATTTCCATCCTTTAAGAAATTTATCGACAATATCTTTTTGTGGTTTTGTGAATTTTATCTTATAAACTGATAAAATATTATTTAGTTGACAATTTTCTTTCACTTCCATAACACAAAGATAGTGAATTTTATTCATTTACCAAATATTTATAGTAAAAGAAATTTCATGAAAAAGGTAATTAGACTTAAAGAAAATGATATAGAGAGACTTGTGAAGAAAATCATCAAAGAAGATGATGGCCAACCACAAGTAGAAAAGAAAGAAAAAACACCAGAACCGATTAGAATGCATCAAGTTGGTGATGGAGTTCTTCCAACAATAGATGATATTATATTAGCAATCCAAAAGGCTAAAATGTCTTTCGAATCTTTGGTTAACACAAAATTAACAGGTAAAGAGGGTTACGTAAAAGAAATTGATGGAATTGTTAATGACTTCACTAAACTTGAAGATAAGGTTAGAAAGTCTAAAGAAAAAATTTCTTCATTCGTAATCCAACAACGTGAAAAAAAGAAAGTTGATCACATGGCTCACAGAAAGATGGAGATGAGAAACAAAAGACGTGAGGCTGAAGATAATGGAAACCTATACGCGTATTAAATAACGTGAGGCCGAAAAGACGGTACTATCACGACAATATAAAAACAAAAACAAAATGGAAGTAAATTTTCAAGGTAATAAGGATATCATCCTTGTACAAGAACAAAAAGTAAGTGTTAACAAATTAACTATTAATAGAATGGTTGATTTACCAGCACAAAAAAAGGTTGTAGTTTTCGTAAAAGAAATTCCTAAACCAATTGTGTTATGGGAAGGTGATGCTTATGATGCTGCTGGACAATGGAGTGATGCTGATGTCGCTACTAGGTTACAACAAATCTACGGAGCTTAATCAATAGACTTTACATAGGGAAATGTGTTTGTATTTTTATAAAGACGGAGCGTAAAACCAAACCATCTTTAGTGGTTTGGATGTAAGCGACAAAATTTGTATATTTGCATTGTCAGTATAAGACATTAAAACCTCGTAAGGGACTTGCGAGTACACGAGTGGAGCAAAAATAAGACTTCTAACTTCTTCGGAAGCAGTAAGCACAAGCTATGAAACTCGAAGCACATTCATCACGAAGTGTGGATGTGTAGTTCACATAAACACATTTTTTTATGCAAAAAATTCACTTAATAGCAGGACTACCAAGAAGTGGTTCTACACTTTTATGTAATCTTTTAAACATGAATCCTAAGTTTCATGCAACAGCAACATCTCCTTTATTGGATGTTATGAGAAATATTAGGACCACGTTTTCACACAACCCAACTTATAAATCACACAATAGATTAGAAGAGTTAGATAATATCAAAAGAGCTACTAAAGCTTTCATTGAAAATTATTACGACCCAACAAAAGAAGTTGTTTTCGATAAATCTCGTGGGTGGGTTTCTAATCTTATGATTTTAGATGAGATTTTAGGTCATAAAGAGACTAAAATTATTTGGACTTACCGTGACCCCGTTGAGATTATTTCTAGTATTGAAAAACATCACAATAAAACCTTAATGTTTGAAAATGTTGATGAATCAAATGGTTTAGATTTTTCTACATTAGAGGCTCGTGTTAATAATTTTATCAATGATAATGGTATTGTGGCTAGACCAGTATGGTTATTAAATGATGCTTATGATATGGGATTCAACGATAGAATTTTAATAATCAGATATGGTGATTTAACGATGTATCCACAAGAAACCTTAAATAAAATACATGATTTCTTAGGGTTAGAGAAATACCACTATTCTCAAAATGATTTTAAAGATTTAAAACAAAGTACTTTTGAATGGGACGGAATCTATAACTATAAATTCCCCCACACAATTAAAGAGGGTGAGGTTAAGTACGTTAAACATAATGTAAAATTACCAGACCATATTAAAGAGAAAATTAATACTAGATTTTCTTGGGTTAACGACTTAGTCCGAGGAATGAAATAAAAAAACCCCGAATATTCGGGGTTTTTTATTGGAAGAAATCTTTGGACTTGTCAGCGAAAAGCCTCATTCACAGGATTAAATACGTTAAATCTTTTCCATGAATAAGGGTCAATAGACATTTTTAAATAATCTAAAGCCCAATCAAAATCATCACCCTCTACATAGGCCTGACCTTTCCATTTTTGGATAGTGGCAATTGTATACCTAACATTTTCTTTAGTTGGATTTAATTTTAATTCAGCTATTGCCTCACCAATCTCATCATCTGATTGATATGCCTGACCCCCCCATTCTTCAAGGACCTTTTATTCCGTCCTCAACCCAAGGTAAATAAACGTTCATTGGTTTAATATCATCAAACCATTCTTGTTCTTCTTTTAATATTTTCTTGATTAAACTTCTCATTAACACCAATCTTTTTCAGATACAACTTCAAAAGGTATGATATCAGGATAAGTTCTAACCTCATTACCTGATTCTATTTTAATTTCTAAGAAATAATCGTTTGGAATAAACCAAGAAGTATCAACTAAGAAGAAGTTACCGTCAGGAGTTCTACTTACCTCCTGCCAGTCAATATAATCGATTTGGATGTGTCCACCTTCTTTAATAAATATTCTATAGTAAACTTTATCTAAAGTTGCCGTTTGGTCATATGTGTAAGGAATACGTACTGCAACGTTAACACGTCTTGTATCACCCCTTTTAATTTTTTCTTTTCTCTTAATACCCGTTACATTAAATTCATAATCATAGATAGAAAGATTGTTTGTACTACCAACACCTAAACCGTTAGCTCCAGCCGCGTTAGACGAACCAATATTATAATAACCTTTATCATCTAATACAATAAAGTTAAGTTCAACATCACCTAAGTTTTTAGAACCTATAGTTACATCTTCCCAAACATCACGGAATTGAATGTTACCACAATAACCTGAAACAGGATCGTCATCTACACAAACATTCACACAATAAACACCTGTTGTTACTTGAGTAATTCCTGAAGGTGGTATAGTTTGATATACATAATCATTTTGGTCATAGATTGTAACACCTGAGAAGGTTGCATTTACAGCCTGCCCTCCAGCGTTAACATATAAACAAAGATTATTACATTTATTTAAATAAAATTTGTTACGGTCATCCTTAATCATATCATCCCAAGTGGTTTCAATGAAAGGTTCATAAACAGTATTGGTTTCACGACCAAAGAACCCAACATATTCAGCATCCTCTAAAGGAGCTATTTCCAATGGGTTATGGAAGGCTAAACCTAATCCGTATGTTAAACCCGTATATCCACTGCTTATGAGACCGTTAATGTAGTCTGTAATATCAATACATACGTTTTCATTACCGTGGTCGAAGTGTTGTGTGGCAATGATTAAATTAGTTCCTCCACTACATACCGTTGTGCCTGTTGTACCACTAGTACCACCACTTGTAGTACCTGAAGAACACCAATTTGTTGGGTCATCGTATATACCTGGGTTTGACCAACAAGTGATTAAATCTTCTCTAACAAACCAATTGGATGGCCCTTCACAATAAGTCTTATCACTATCAGCACAAGAAACTCTTGTGTATGTATAATCGTAACCGTTACCCTCACACCACGCTTCAGGTACTTCGAATAAGATTAAATCAAAACAAGTAGCTCTTTTAACATCACCTAAACAAGAGGCAACAGTTTTACAGAATTGTTCTTGGTCGAAACAAGATGTGTTAGTCATCTTGAGAACATGTCTCATATTATTAACCTCACTAATTTCTTTAGTATTAATTTTTTGGATTATTTCTTCAAAATTTAAATCAAAAATATATCTTGAATATTTTACCTCATCGGGGTTTAATGAACCACCGTGAAATAATTCAACAATAGGATTTCTACCCGTATTAACATACGAATTTCTAACTATTGTATTGTCTTTGGAGAAGTATGTACGTAGTATTCCCATTAAATCTTTTTACTATAAATATCACAAGATTTAGTTAGTTTTCACACCTTTACTTAGGAACCTACAGTTTTCTATTTCTTTGTATTTTGTACCATCAGGAGATTCTTTTTCTACAATATTACCCATATTGTTATTGAACCATTTGATTAAATCATTTTTAGTTTGGTCACCGTCTGGTTCTCTTCTGGAACCTTTATGAATATGACCTTCAACATAGGCTCTCATTTTAGTCATAAATTCCCATATCACATCACCATAGGGAAGTGGATGTAATTTTTCGTTCTCAATTTTTATTTGGGTTAAAATATCATCCCCTTTAATGATGGGTTTAACAAAACCTTTTTTACTAGAACCCTCATGACTGATAAGGTTAAGTTTGTCTGCAACGATATTAACATGTGTTCTATCTTTGTCTAGGTTAAGTTTTTTATTTGTTTCTCTACCAGATGCACTAGAACTATATGTTTGTGGTAAGGTGTGGTTTATTGTAATATAAGCAGGATTTTTTTTATTTAACTTAAAACTACCACCTTGTACGTTATTTTCATTTTCGTTCTGATTACCTATTATCGATTGATAGTCTATTTTACCTGCTCTTAAAATAACCTCATCATAGTTTTCTTTATAACGTAAAATAAAGTCAGTGTTTCTTCTACCTGATATACCAATATCTTCTTTATCGGGATAAATCTTCCAATCACCATCAATTGATTCTGGTTCTTGTGTCCAAGCACCGTTATAGTTATCCACTTCTACTTTCCATTTCGATGGAAAGAAAGGTGAATTCATAAAATCAGGCGGTCTTTGTTGTACAATAACAGGACCTATATATTCTCTTCTAATTTTTTTGTTACGATAATCAAAAACAGCTATCTTAACAGTCTCACCAACCTTAGGAATTACATTGATAAACTTAGGCATTAATGGTTGACACCAAGGTAAACCACCTTTAATTGGATCATTTAATTCTGTGGCTTGAGGTACATCATTATCGACACCTTCAATACGAACTCTTATTCTACCAGCATCATAAGGATCATCAATAGAAACAACAATCCCATAATACCATAAAGGAAACGTTTTTTGGTCGGCTTTTATATTACCCCAACCTAAATCATATCTTTTCTCACTCATTTGTTATTAACACCAAATCTTTCGTTTAATTCTTCTTCGATTTCTTTGTAGTTCTTTTCAATAGACATCCAATAATCGTAAAGTTTAATTAAATCAATTCTAACCTTTTCAAATTCAGTTTTAAGTTCTAACTTAATTTTATTTAGTTCTGAATTTGATTTATTTTTAATATTTTCCATTATCTCATAATTGCGTTACCTGCTGCAATACCGACAACTGTTCCTGCCACCTGTACAGGACCACCCGCATTACCACCTGTACCTTGAATTACCGTACCAGGTTTGATAGCGACATCCATCACAGCCTCTGTTGTTATTGCTTTAATGATTTCTTCAACCCTAATTCTTTCCATAATTTCATCTGGAGATATTTCTCCACTAGGTAGTGGACCCACGGGTATACCTGCCTCAGCTTGACGTTGTATTATTCTGGCCGCCACCTTTGAAGGACTTAACCCTGGTCTAGCTGTTGAAGCTAAAATCAATGGTGTAGGCATACTTTGTGACCTTGAGGTTGGTATTTTAAACAGATTTAAAATCGAAGATAAAATAGATTTTGGATTTTTAAAATCTGTTTGGTTTGGATTAATTTCTTTACACTTTGCCATACTATTATGTAAATTCAGATGTGTTAGGTACTGGTATTGTAGATATTAAACCTTCTGTAAAACCAGTTACAATACTTGCTATAGCTTTTATTCTTAAATCGTCCTGTTCTTTTACAATTTTCAAAGCGATTTCACCAACTAATTTCATAATTTCATCTTTAACTTCCCTAAAAATGATTTCTAATAAAGCCGCTAAAGATTCACGAGTAACAAACTCAAAGAATACTTTTGTTGCTTTTGCGTAATCAAAACCATCCGTGGCATTAACAGTAATATCATTAACTGTTTTAGATGATATTTGATACAGTACAACTATCTTAGGTTCTAATGCAATGTTAGTAAATACCTTTGGTATGTTGTTTATTAATTTAGCGTTGATAGATAATTTGGCTACCTTTTTATCTTCTTCAGGGACATTATTAGTTAAATTATCGTTTAAAGATTCTATGGATTTTTTAATAACAACATCAACCTTAGATGGTGGTGTATTTCTAATTTCATCAAATACATTTTTAACTAAAGTAGGATCTACTGTAATCTCTTGAATACCACAACCTAAATCTAATTTAGTAACACCTTTATATTTTTGGTTGGCAGAATCTTCCATTTCAAATAACTCATCGTTAGTGAAGGTGAAAAAACTATCATCATATTCATACTCTTCTTTACAAGGATCGGTACTATTAATTTTGTCTTGAAGATTATTAACTTTTTCAATTGCCAATAACTTATCTACACTCATGTTTGTATTAGGTAGACTAGCACCCATTGAACCTGTTAGTCCATTCATTAATTTAGACATCATACCTTCCAAAGATAAAAGTTCCATAGAATTAATGAAATCAAGTAGAAATTCGTCGAATTTTCTACCGCTATATGAATTATTAACCTTAATTTTTAAATCTTGGGTTGTAGGAAAATATGTTAAATCAAGAATATTTTTCCAAGTTGCTGACCCACCCGATTGAACAAGATTATAGAGAAACCAATTGAAATCGTTAGTGGCATTTTTACCATAAAAAGTGGAACCAACATCACTATTGGGGTCTATTTTTAATAAATCAGTAAAATCTATTTTATTAAGATTAACTGTGGTTTCAGGAGTTGGACTTGGTATTGTAAAATCAGCTCCACAAGCTAATCCAGCTTTGATACCTTGAATAAAACCCTCTTTTAGTATTCTAACTAATGCAGGAAAAAATTGTACTAAAATATGTATAAGAATTACTGTGGCCTCACATTTAGCTCTATCCTTAGGGTTCTTAGAGTTATCTTTACAAGTAACACTTAATAAGTCAATTAAAAACGGTAATAAATTTTTACTTGTTGAATTAACAGAATCCAATGAGGAAGTTACTCTTCCTTTTGGTAGATTGCCCAAAACTTCGAAGAGTGCAACATTATTAACTGATTGTTTCTTATCATCAATAAACCCCATTATTTAACGTTGTATTCTTTTTTGTCATCATCTTTATCGTCCTTATTGAATATGTCACGTAACATTGCCATATCCTCAGGAGTTAAATTACCATCACCCTTACTACCTTCACCACCAGCACCTGGTTTGAAGATTAATTGACTCATCAATTTAACCAATGTAAGTTTTTTATCAATTGTAGTGTCAACTATTTTAAGTAAATCAGTGTTGGCTTTGTTTAGGTTGGTTAAATCGTGCATATCTTCAACATTAACTTTATTTTTATTTTCGTTAATGGTTCTAATACACGTACTTCTTTGTTCGACTAACTCATTATAGGCCTCTTGTGCCATCGATAGGAAACTATCAGTGGTTAGTTGAATCTCTTTTTTCTTAGGTCTTGCCATATGAAATTGTTTTGCCTATAAATATCAAAATGGTGGTTTTTATAAACCACCATCTTTAATAAACTTATATATTGTCTTATATCGTTTCATTGCGTTCCTAATATCTTTAGTACCTAGGGAAGTCATTTCTCTCATATAATAAAGTATTAAGTTTTTATTATACTTGTTGGTGGCATCCTTACCTTCAAAAACATTCTCCCAATTTTCTAAGATTGAAATTAATGCGTTACCCACCCTAATTTCATTCTCTGTTAGAATTTTACTCTGTAATTCTTCCTTTATTGAGGAACAGATATCGTCAATGAGACTTGATAAATCAATATCGTGTTTGTCCATCTCATATGAATATTCCTCATCCTCTTCAAGGTCTGGAGCAACATCTTCATATGAAATAAGTGTTTTTAATTTTTTATCGTCTTTAATAAGTTTACCTAGAAGGTAGTGTTTACAAACAGTACCGTAGTAAGAGTAAGATTTCTTCCCTTTTGATGGTTTAAACTTATGGAATTTTATCATTAAAAATGATAAAGTATCAGAATGTAGGTCTTCGAAGGACATACTCTTGGAGTAGAGTTTATACCTTCGAATAATACTTTCTATCATTTTATCTAATGGGGCTTGTAGATGTAAACGATAAATTTCATTTCTTCGAAATTCATCTTTTGTGGTGCCAGTCCATCTAAAACCTTCTAATGCATTAGGATCTTCAACTAAGCCACCTAAAGAAAGAAATTCTTTAACAGCCGTTTCCTCCACATGTCCAAAGTAAGGATCTTTCGATGGTTTTCTTCCCCTCTTCTTTTCTTCTGTAGACATTATTGGATTGTAGCATTTTCTCTATCAAATTTTATTCCCCTATCTTGTTTAAAATAACACTCTTTTCTTGCTGTATTGAACCAAAATCTAGCTTCAATAACATCGATTTTCTCACTTTCAACATTGTAGTAGTTAAAGAATAGAGAGTCTGGTCTCATATTTGTTTTCTTGTAACCCAATTTAGGGATTGTCATCATTTTTTTATCATAATATGACATTCTTAATAAGAATTCATAAACAAAATGAAGTCTGATACTTGACTTTAAACCACCTACCGCTTTGAAAGCACTAACTTTAATTACTGCTCCTGATAGTTGGAAATTGGGGAAATTTAATAAAGCGTCATTATCTAAGAATCCCATTTTATCGGAAAATTCTTTTGCCCATACAGGTTCGTTTGTGAAATGTAAGAATCTACCTTCAACACTTACGTCTAAAACAATCGGTAAAAACACATCAACATCTTCGTAAGCGGTGATATATTTTGCTACATTGTCAAACCAAATTTTAGAATACTCATCATCAATTTCAAGGATACTGAAATATTCAGTCTTAGTGTTTTCAACACCAAAGTTAACTTGTGAAGCGAAATCAGTTTTACCTTCATTTTCTACAATACGATAGTTAACGTCCTTTAAAATTTCTTTATTCAATTCTAAACCTTTAGGGATTACAATCAATAATTCTTCAGGTTTTACTTTTTGTTGTTCAATACTCTTAATCGCTTTTTCAAAATAAGAATTAAGATTTTCATCCATCTTATGGATTGGTAATATTACTGTTGTTTTTGTCATATCAATTAGTTTTGTGTTTCTACATTATTTTCAACTTCAACTGGTAGAGACGATTTTAATTCGTTAATTCTATCATTGATTATTTTTTCATACACTTCTTTGATTTTAACCTTTTGTTGTTCAACAGTATATGAATCATTCATTTTTGACATTTCTTCATATAATTCTTTCGGTTCACCATCTTCTAACCATGCTTGGAAATAGTTAGCCGCTAAATCAGATATAACTAAATTATCATGTGTCCATAAACCATTTTTATCTGTCATCCATTCTGGGACCATATTAGGAACTTTACCTAATACAGGAACACCACATTTCATAGCCTCAATAGGGAATGTACCGAAAGATGAAACTTCATCAACCCAAATAGCTAAACATGATTCAGCTAAAGATTTAGCGAAAGTTTCTCTTGGTAACCCTCTCATATCACGGAATGATACCCATTTAAGGTGAGGATATTTTACATAAAATGCTTTATAGATTTTAACCAAATCTCTTTGGTCACGCGTTGAAATTGCAATGATTGGTTTTTTAGGTTTGTCTGAAGCTTTAAAATAGGAAGGAATACTAACAGGAACTACTTCAGCTTGAACTCTCTTGGAGAATAAGTTTTCTACGTATTCTTTTTGTCTTTCGGATGTTGTGATAACAGTATTAATACCGTAGTCAGCCCAATTTTTACCTGGCATCAACATTTCGAAAATATAATCATATGACTGAGCGAACACAATTCTTTTACTAGGTAATTTGGAGGTCTGTTCCATTACGTTAGCAAAAATTTCAGGAATCACAATAAAATCCTGAGTGTTAACTTTTAATTGTTGTTTATCGATTGATACGTGAGGTATCTCAGCGTATTCCTCACCCAATGAAGTACCTACAGGTGTGTAGTCACTTTTTTCATGTAACATTTGGGCATCATACCCTAATTCACGTAATAATTTAGCGTGTTCATAAATGTTAGTTAAACTAGCTACAGGATTACCTTTGGTATCCATTACGAAGAAATAAATTTTGAATTCCTTCTTTTCAAGATTGCTTACAGCATCTTTGATGAGATTTTTTAAATTATCTTCCATCTTCTTTGATTATTTGGTATTTTAATAGAGTGTTAAATGATATTTTGAAAGGAATAGAAAGTTGTTTACTCAATTGCCCATATCCCATGGCCTCATCTACAGGACCTTGTTCACTAAGAACAGATTCTATCATAACTTTTGTGGTTTCCCACTTAGTTACGTCAATGATTTGGGTGTAAAGTTCATGAGGTACTTCTTCCGTTTCTTCATCATTTTCATTATTTTTATTTTCTAATTCTTTTTTTGCCTCACCTAAAATGTCATCGACACTTTCAGATTTTTCAATACGTATAAACTGACTTAATGCATCTAAGTCGAAATAATACTTACTTCCAGCAACGTCAAAAAGTTCTGAGGAATCATCCCCACTGTTTCTTAGTCTATTCATGAGATATATTTAAACATGAAATGTTATAAGTAAACCTTTTAGTTAAACAAGTCTAAACCTTCAAGTTCTTTTATAGTATTAATACTATAATCAGAAGGTATGTGTTGATTAAACGGTTTCTCGATTTTAATAGTAATCTTACCCTCAGGTTTTGATTGTAAAATTTCAGGATGGTCTGTAATCATACAGTCTACGTCTTTCCAACAATCAACAGTTGAGGTTGTAAACTTAAGATTAGGTATCATACAACCAGTTTTTGAGAGAAAGAAAAGTGTTGCTGAAACACCTCTACCGGCTTCACGACTTGTGATAACAAATTCATGTTTACCTGTACTGAATAAAGCTACATCATTTAAAGTTTGTACTGCCCCATCGATAACTTCATCAGCATAACCGAATATTTCTAAACAACATTTATCGTAAATGAAATCTTCTACAGTTATACCGTCATCTTTAACTTCTTGTAACTCAAAAGTTGCATCAGTTTTTATAAATTCTTTCTCATCGAAATTTGGGTTGAATTCGATTTCTTGACGTACAATTTCTTCTTCTGGAAATTTAACCCACTCTTCTAAATTGTAATCTCTTACAACAATCTCTTCACCGTCTTCTGGGTTAAAGTATTTTGTGTGTGTTTTTTCTATTTGTCCAAAAAAATCTCTTAACACACCATTAATGGAAACACCTATTTTCATTAGTCTTTTAAAATTTGTTTTTTTGTTATTTTCTCTTCTTCTAATTGGTCGAAGATTTCTTCAATCACTTTGATAATTGGATTTCTAACAATATCTTCCTCATTTCTAAGTTCTACTGTACCAAACCCTTTTTTATCTTTAAACCTATCGATAACTACCTCCAAAGAACTTTCTTTCTTGTTACGTATATCTTTTTGTTTAACATCACCTAGGATTATAATTTTTGAATTATCACCAATACGTGTCATCAAAGTTCTCATATTATCTAAACTAATATTTTGTGCCTCATCTATAATAATAATAGACTTGTCAATACTTCTACCACGTACATAAGCGATTGGTTTAATTTGAATAAAACCTAAATCTCTTAATTTATTGGTGTTTGCTTCACCGATGATTTTATTGAAGTTGTCTAAGAATGAATCCATAAAAGGTTCCATCTTTTCTTCCATAGTTCCTTTTAGGAAACCAATTTCTTCATCCTTAAGAGTAGTAACTGATTTAACTAAAATTATTTTCTGAAAACTATTTTGTGGGTTTTTGATTAATTTCAACGCTTCAGCACAAGCCAAGAAAGTTTTACCTGTTCCAGGGTAACCAGATGCTATTGTAATTTCATTTTCTTTGATAGCTGTAACCAATTTTTTTTGGTTTTCAGTTTTAGGTTTAACCTCAATCCTAATGGTATTGAGTGTTTTTCCTTCTTCTGGTGTTTTACGATACATAAAGTTGTCCACATCTGTGGCCTCTTCATCGGTTAGTTTTTTGTTACTTCTTCTTCTGCTCATAGTTTTAATTTATCTTAAAGATTTTTTACCTTGCAAAACATCCATCCAATGATCACACATTTCATGCATCATCCCTTCAAAGGTGTAGGTTGGTTTCCAGCCTGTGAGTTCTCTTAATTTAGTGGAATCTCCCTTTAAATACGGTAACTCTTCTGGTCTTAAAAATTTATCATTTTGTACTACATAATCCCTGTAATCTAAACCTAGATATGAGAACACAACTTCACACATTTCTCTAACTGAATGTGTCTCCATTGTTGAGACAACGTAGTCTCCAGGTTCATCTAGGTTCATAATCAAATGCATCGCTCTAACGTAGTCTTTTGAGTGACCCCAATCTCTATATGAATCCATATTACCTAATTCTAACTTATCGGTTAAACCTAGTTTAATACTACAAGCTGCTTTAACAACTTTATTTGTTACGAAGTTAGAACCTCTTCTTGGTGATTCGTGGTTGAATAATATTCCGTTTACTGCGTGTAAACCGTAAGCTCTTCTATAGTGTCTAACCATATTGTAGGCGAACACTTTAGAACATCCGTAGGGTGAAACTGGGTTCATTACGGTTGTTTCCCTTTGAAAACCGTCTGGTTCAACGGTTAATCCAAACATTTCTGATGATGATGCTTGGTAAAATTTAGCCTCAGGACAAATCCTTTTATAGGCTTCCAACATATTAACAACACCAACAGAATTTGTTTGTACTGTAAATTGTGGTATATCAAAACTAACTCTTACATGACTTTGAGCTCCAATGTTGTAAATTTCATCTGGCTTAATTTCGGATAATAATCTTTCAATTGAAGTTTGGTCTAATAAATCACCGTAATAAGTATGGATTTTATCCTCAACTTTTGATAATCTACTAGATTGATTTTCTGATGTAGAATTTCTTCTAATCATTCCGTGAACTTCATAACCTAATTCTACTAAGTATTCAGCTAGGTAACTGCCGTCTTGTCCACCGATACCTGTAATAAATGCTTTCTTTTTATTCATTCTCTAAATGTGATTTTTTTATGATACCATCTTTGTCTGTTATAATGGTGTTTTTATTTTCTTTGAAAATAATGTATAATTCGTCAAAGTCACCTCTATCGATTAAAAAAAGAGGTAAAATATCAGTTTCGTCCTCACATATTTGCCATAGTTCGTACATAGTCGATATTAATTACTTTTTACTAGTTTATTTTTGAAAACTTCCATTTCTGTTAAATCAGGCCAATCACTCACAACCCATTGTCTAGGTTTTGTGTTTATGGCGTTTTCTAATTTATCTAATCCTATTTTTGCTGACTCTGGTGTCATATAATAGTGATAACCAATAGTATCAATATTTTGATTTCTCCAAGGTATATTAGGTAATCTACCATCGTAAGTCATTTTCTTTAACATTTCAGCATCTTCTTTGTTATCACAAAGTATCATACCACCTCTACCAATGTTTAAATGTTTTTGGTATTGGAAACTAAGACACATAAATGTGTTAGGTATGTAACTACCCTTTTTCCATAGAACAGCCGCATCGATAATCTTCTTATCACCAAAGTTAACTGTATAATAATCAACCCAATCCTCATCTCTCCATACTCTTTCTAAACCCATTTTTTCGGCTAAAAATGGTACAGATAGATAAGTTCTTTTAGGTACTGTTATTCTTTTCTCATTTGTATAACGTAAACATAGTTCGATACCATGTGTACAACTATCGACTGCGATAGCGTATGGTGCACCAAAAAATTCGGCCACTTTATTTTCTAATTCAGTAACAACGTTAAAATCCATTATTTTATAAATTTTTCATATATGTAATCCTCTGCAATAGGTAAATTCATAGCTATTTCAAAGTTATTCTTAACAGAATCTATTTTAGAAAAATAGAGTTCTTTACTTAAGTCTGTTGGTTTAAATTCTTCTGTTAATTTAATAATACCATTGGCATCAAAGATGGTTGATATCTCATCACATCCATAATATATCGGTATTGTCCCAGTAACAAAACAATCAGTTATTTTTTCACTGTAGGCAATTGGATAGGTATGGTTTTCCATTGTAATAGAAAAGTAGTAATCATTAAGACCATCTTCTTTTCTGTTTAAATTATGGTATCCACGACCGTAATGATCCATCTGACCTCTAAATTTTTGTATTATGTGTTGTCTATATCTATGTTCTTCACACATAACCTTAGATGATGCTATCATAGATAGTAACTTACTTTTGTTATGTATACCACAGTCTTTAACCCAAGGTAATGCACTACAAACAACCCATTTAAACTTATCACTTAACTTAAGTAATTCTAAGTCATGTGTGAATAGTAATTCAAAATTGTTCTCGATATAATCAACATTCTTTTTACACCACTCATACACACCTGAGTTTATAGTTTTAGATTCAGATAACCAAGCGTAATTTTTCTTGGTTGGGTCAGGTTTAATTCCGATGACTCCGTGGTCTATATGAATTGAGATTGGGGCTTCACCCTTTACCCATTCTATTAATTTAGGTACACTCCCAGCTGATGAACAAACATCATGTTGAAAGCCTCCACCAACCATATTTATTTTTTGTTTCATTTTAAGTCAGACTCTTCTTTTCTTAAATTTTCAGCGTGTTTTAATATTAGTTCTTTATCTCTAAGTTTAACCGCTTTAGCTGGGGAACCTACATATATAGTCCAAGGCTCTGTTGATTTTGTTACAACCGAACCAGCTCCAATAACTGAACCTTCAGCTAATGTCACCCCCGGCATTATAACACAATTAACACCAACACAGGCGAATTTTTCTATGGTAACAGTAGTGAATTTAGTTTCTTTATATTTTAAAGGTATTTGTGGGTTTAACATTCCTTTAGTGAAATCATCACTTCCACAAACTATTTTCGAACCAGCTGCAATACCACTAAAGTCACCCATAACTAATTTAGCCTTTGCTCCACCAATTACACAAACATATGGAGCTATATGTACATAATCACCTATAGTACTTTCAGTTGATAAATACACTCCAACATCTATCGCCACATGGTCACCAAATTCGGTTAACTGCGGTTGTTTAATGATAGCTGTGTCATGAACAAATAAATCAATTCCTTCTTTTTTAAATTTTTCCATTATAGTAATCCTCCACTTATGTTTATATTTTGTCCTGTTATATATTCCGTTTCAATTAAGTAATCTATCGTTTGTGATAGTTCTTCAAGGGTACCCCATCTCTTTAATCCGATAGAATTTTTTATAGGTTCTACAAATTTTTCTGGTAACCTATGACACATACCACCATCAAAATAACCTAACCTAATACTGTTACAAGTTATACCTTTACTAATGTTTTCAGAACTAGCCGTTTTAACCAAACTATCAATGAAAGATTTAGCACCACTATAAAGTGATGTTCCATGTACTACTTTTTCTGATAACACCGAAGACACCAATATAATTCTACCATATTTTTTATCTCTCATACTTGGTAGTGCTGAGGCTAAAATATTGACATTACCTTTAATGTTGATGTCTACCATCTTATCGATATTAGACTCATCACTAACTTCTAACTTATGTAAGAGTGAATCAAAATTATAACCCGATAAGTTAATAATCACATCAAATTCTTTTTTATCGAAAAAAGATTTCACCTCGGTTAGATTACTAACATCAACTTCATTCGATGAGGGTGATGTCACCTCATATTTTTTTTCTAAAAGTGGTTTTAATTGAGAACCTAAACCCCCGCTACCACCGAATAATAATACTTTTTTCATATTTTATATGTTTTATTTATTGTTTTTGAAAATCCCATTGAGGTGTTATTTAAATTACTAGGTTTATATATCAATGTAGAACATTTGGATAGGGATATCATGTCTAAAAACGAATCCTCCCAAAAAGACTTGGTGTGCATTTCTCTTGCCATGTATAGTCCATAATCTTTACCCCCACCTTCCATATGGTGTCTATTACCAACCTCATTGGTTAAGACAATGTCACCGTAATATTTTTTTAATGTGTTTAGTGATTCTACATTATCGGAGGCAATAAACAATTTATTATTACTGGTTAATATAGAATCTATTTTATCTATATAATTTTGTGTTGTATGTTGGTTATGGTGTTCTGGGTGGTAAGCTGCCATATCAGTTAGTCTAACATGTACACCTATTGTGTTTTCATCAATATTTTTATTAACCCTATCTAAAACAGAATTTTTTATTTTTATCTTATCACATATTAAACGAAATCTATTAAATTGTTCAACCATTTTAGTTGTTAATATATCATGATCCGTATATGACTGTCTTGGGATTGCAGGTATAACCACATGTGGAACTAAAAGTTCTTGGTCTAAAACAAAATCAAAAGGGTTTTTAGTTTCATTTTCAATTACTCTTGGTTGAGTGTTTCTATCTAACCTACCGTAGTCGACGTTTATATAGATACTATCAATATCTTTTATGTCGATATTAGTATCAATTAAACTTTGTACCCCAACCATAAATTTGGAGAAAATTCCACCACCTACTGTTTTGATTAAGACATTCATTTTTAAGATTCAATAAAAACTTTATCTAAGGCCTGACCTTCATAAGGTCCTGTTTTATATTCATAAACAATAGTATCATCATCTAAAATTTGATACGTATGTCCCCCGTGTAAAGTGAAACTAGCATCACCAGCACCAATTATTGGTGTAGCGATTATTGTGTCGTCAATATCGTATAAAATACACTTAACCCTACCTTTGATTACAACCCAAGATTCTTGTGCTATTTGGTTTGTATAGGTACGTTCTTTTTCGATATGTTTATGTGGTGGGAATGTTTTTCCTTTTTCCATTCTAAGTGTTGCACATTGAATGAAATTTTCTTCAGGTACAACATCATTTCTTTTTTCAATTTCAGAAACACGATTTATTATGTGTAATAATTTATTCGGTTCTACTTTAGAATATATTTTTTCCATAACTTAAATTTTAATCCATTCATTAGGTAAGACATCATTCGTATTCCAAGTACGATATGCAATACCGAACCAATTAATTGGTCCTACTACTATTTTATCTTGGTGGTTATTTAACCAAGCACCCCACCAAGAAAAACTTGAGTTGGCGATTATATTATTATTACACATAGACATTAAGTATAATTCAATGTAGTCCTTTTCGTTTTCAATGAAGATAAATTCATCACCAATGAAAACACTTTTACACCAAGCCACATCATCACTAAAAATAACGTACTTATCGGTAACATCTTTTGTCAATGATAACGCCTGACGATAATAATCTAAAGTTTGTACTGGGTGGTGATTTGGGTGATTCAAATAGTCACCTCTTCTAACATGTATAGAAGTTGTTCTATATGTTAAAAGGTCACTATATCTTTCTTTAATAGTTTCTACAATTTCATCTGTAGGTCTAAATAAGAATCTAATCTCTTTTTCATTATTTTTAAAATATTTTTCACTCTGAAAGAACCCATCCAAACCAATTTCTTCACCAATTAGTTCTTTATGTTCGTAATGAAATGGGTAGTAATAAGGTATAACGTTTTGAGGTAGTGGGTCTGTTCTTAAATCTTTAATGAAGTTTAATTTTTTATATTCAAAAGCATCACCCATTCTTCTGTTTAAATGTCTGTGTTGATTGAGGTATGTTAAATGGTTATCTAAACTATGAAACGAACAATCAGTGTTATTATCCATGGCTATCGATTTGACAGCTGCAATTTGGAACATCATATTCGCTAACCCACCTCTTAATGTAAAATGAATCATACTTAGTATTTTTTTAAAAAGTTATAATCCATATAAGCACCTTGTATATCTGAATGACCGTCTTTTTGCCAAGCCAAATGAGGTATAGAACAATACACATTCAAAACCCTGTGTAGTTTAGCTAAAAAATAGTCAGCAGCAACCGAAGGTTTGAACATGGTATCTCTGTTATTAACAACTTTATTTATACTGTCCTCTAAGAAGGATATTAGTAAATCAAAAGATGAGTTTTTAATACCACAAGCGTGGATTGCATAACTACCACCTAATTTGACAACACCTTCGGAGACTGGTTGCATACCACCAACGTGATTACCACCGAAAAATATAATATCCCAATCTTTAGGTGTGTTTTGAATAAACTTAGAGAATAACTCATTACTGTCGTCTCTAAAAACCACATCATCTTCTAATAAAAGTAGATTTTGTACATTTTCTTCTTTAGCTTTTTTAAGTGCAGCTAGATGACTCATACTACCAGCCAATTCAGAGTTATAGGTTTGTCCGTGTGGTAAATCTAAAAGTTTACCATCTGTAGCGGAAAATCTTTCAACGGTTAACCCCAATTTTTTAAATTGTGGTAAACAATTTTCTTCCCATCTATCAGGTCTTCTATCAAGATTTATACAATAAATCTTATCGAAATATTCATTTATTCTCATACAAATAGATTATCAACTTTTTTAACTGTGTGTAATGTACTTGGTAGTCCTCCCCATAGAACTTTATCTGGATATTTCCAATTATTGTAGTGATTTACAATCTTATTAATGTCATTACTGAAATTACCCGAAGCCGAACTATTAACTAACTTTGTCCTTATGTTGTCTCTAATGTAGGAACCGTGATGCATTTGAATCTGTTCTCTAGTTAAGATTAAAGGTTTGTTAGTTGGTGACATTCTTCTTGTAGGGTCTACCAAAACTGGTGCTGGAGCACCTAAAACATATGATGATTCTGTTTTTATTTTAAAAATAAGGGAAACATAATAATCTTCGGGTGGGTTTAATGAGTACTCCCAAGATTTATAGTAGGTTTGCATTTGACAAAAAGAAGAATCATAATCATTCTCCTCTACCAATTTTTTTAGACCTTCAAATTCTGATGCAATATAATACTCATCAGAATCCATTGACATGTGGTGAGTACATCCAGCTCCTTGGGATAGAGCTAGACCAATATTTCTTTTTTGAATTTCATTGGAATGTCCACCTTTATTAACTTTTGGGACATATTCGAAGAGTTCGTCTACTAACCCTTCTGATTTTAATCTTTCTAAGAGTGGAACCAATCCTGGATTGCAGGGGTTACCAAAGTTAGATGTTGTCTGATAGACTACACTCACATAGTCTACTAATTTTCTGATTTGTTTGATTGATCCTTCTAATAATTCTTCTCCGTCAAATAAGTTATACGAAATTCCTAAACGCATTTTGTACATCAGTTGTTGTTAACTGCTTACTTCTTTCCATTAAAGTTTCAAAATCTCTTGCTTTAATGTTATTGAAGTAGTTATATGTTTTTTTATTCTTAAGAATAAATGGGATTAGACGTTTTGTGTAGTCTTCACCCTCACGTTTAAGTTTTTCTTCGTCTTTATTTCTTGTTTGACTTTCATAGTGATAACAAACTGCATTACCAAGGAATATGTTTTCTTTACCTCGATTAATACATTCAATGTTTAATTCAACATCTTCAAAACATTCACGATATGAAGTATTAAAACCGCCAATATCATCGAATAATTTTTTACTAATCATCATGAAAGCAGCTGTATTACCAAACACATTTCTCATCATCGAACTGTGGTAAGTATGGTAAGAACGTAAACCGTGGTGCGTTATACCAATACCCATGTCTTGTCTTACGAACATCATAATACCAGAATGTTGGATTGTGTTGTCCCCGTAATGTAAACGAGCACCGATAGTACCAACAGTTTTCTTATTTTTAAGGTAGGTATCTACCATTAAATCAATAGCATTGTTAATTACCTTAATATCGTTATTACAGAATAACAATAACTCAGTATCTTTTTCAACATGATTTTCAACCACATCGTTATTAATTACAGCGAAGTTATAAAAATCATATTCAACAACTTTTACAAAATGAGCATGATTGGATCTAAATTGTAATCCACTAACATAACTCTTTAACTCTTCTAATTCTTCAGGTGTAGATCCAGTATCAGCTATAATAGTTCTCATAGCGTGACCTAAATAACCACCTTGTCCGTATAGAGATTCAACACATTGTTTAACCAACTCAATATTACCTTTGGTTGGGATGATTATAGAAACTTTAGGATATTCCTTTAAAGGTTTATGTTTAACCTCATATCTAATTTCAGGTTTTATGTTGTGGGGTAATTTTTCTTTATACTTTTCAACGAATTGTTCACGATTTTTTTCCCACTCGTCATTAGTCTTACCGATAGACTTATGAGTGATTTTAAAATCAAACATTACACCTACTTTAACACCGTTAATATGGTTATTGAATGTGAAATCTATATCATAGAAGTGGAACCCTTTAAAAGATTCATCAAATCTTTCTTTAATTCTTTCTTTATGTACAACAAAAAATAAACCATCTAAAATGACGGTTTCTATGATTTCATCTGAAAAATTATTGGAATATCTATTCTCCCAAGTCTTACCTTCATGAGAATGTGAAACAATACCAACCATTTTGGTTGAATCTTGCCACCAACGACCTATTTCAGGCATGTCAGTAGTACCAGCCTTACCTAAAATACCATAATCGGTATTCTTGAAGTGTTTTAAAACCTTTTTACCCCAACCTTCACCTAAGATGATATCGTCGTGACAAAAAACAACTATGTTATTTTTACTTCTATCTAACCCTTGATTGTAACATTCAGTTAGAGAGAATTCACCGTTATTTACGATTTCAATTATCTCGAAATCTTTAACCCCTATTGTTTTATTAACGTGATTCTGAAATTCCTTGTTCGGGGTCCTGGTTGAATAAACGACTGTTATCATCCTTTAATTTTTTTAATTCTTCTATTTTTTCTCTTATCCACATCAAACACCAACCCATCATGGTATCCACCCATGGCTAGTTCAACTTTTAACCTGTTAAGTTCCTTTTCTATCTTTTCGTCTATCATCATACGAATCATAGAGTTTCATGAGTTTGTAAAGAACCAATCTTTTCGATTAGTTTATTAATGTCCTTGTCTCTAAAAACAACGACATCTTGGTTTAAACCACCCATATATAAAGTGGCCTCACTTCTTAAAAAGGCATTCCACTCTTCTGTGTAAATGTTGAAGTGGAATAGGTAATCATATAAATTTTCCATTTTTTTATTATTTGTAAAATTAAACTTCATTTAAAATCATTTATTTACCGTAATTATATTTATCGGTTCTTCACATAGAATCGATAAATGACAAGCTGTTTTAATTGCGTCACTAACGGAAGAACCTAGATATAAGGCCGCTAAGGCGAAATCCATACCAGCTCCGATTGCTGCATAATCTTTAATTTCTTTAACATAAAATCCTTCAACTAAGAAAGCCTTACGTTCGAATATGATTATATAACTGTTTGATAATTCGTTGTTTTCTGTTTTTTCTTTATTCCATTGGAAAAAATCAAACATATATTCAGTTATTGCTTCAACACTAGATTCTCTAGGTTTTCTAGTTTTAGAAAAGATTTGAAATAACGCACCTTCTTGTGCATCACCTACATCACCTACAGTCATCCATTCATTTTGGAATAACTTGGCTAATTTATCTTTTTCTTGGGTATACCCCGAAACTAATATACTATCAGCTCCGATAGTAATCTTATCTTTTTCTACTCTAACAGCTACTACTGACATTATTTTTTAGGTTTATAAAATGTATAACTAGCAGTTAATTCTTCTCCTGCTTTAATTTCTCTAATAGTTTCTAAGAAGATGAAATCACCTTCATAGACTACTTTACAATTAGGTTTTTCCGAGTGGTTAAAAAATCCACCTAACGGAGTTCTTGAATAACCATCGGGAAACCTAAAATCTCTAACATGTGTAACTCCAATTCTAAAATTAGGGTCTATATTGTCTAAAGCAAAAAGACCTAAACCTTCTATATTAGAAGTTTTAATGGTTAGATATTCGGGTAATGGTCTATAACTCATTATTTTTTACCTGTTGATCCGAACCCTCCAGTCCCTCTTTCGGTTTCAGACATTTCACTCACTGATTCTAATTCAATCATAGCACCAAAATCATTACTTACTCTAGGTGCGATAACACCTTGTGCAACTCTCTCACCTTGTTCTATGATTTGTTCTTTATCACTAAGGTTAATCATAATAACTTTGATTTCACCACGATAACCTGTATCTACTGTACCTAAAATAGCCATAAGGCCTGTTTTAAATGAATGACCACTACGAGGTCTAATTTGTAACTCGTAACCTGTCGGTAATTCAAAATATAATCCTGTTGGGATTAAGGTTCTTTCGAGAGGTTTTAAGGTTAGTTTACCACCAACCTCAGATAATTCAGCTCTTAAATCAAAACCTGAATCACCATCTTTTGCCCAAGTAGGATTCTCATTTTTAGATGTGTTAACAAATTTAATTGGTAATTTGAACGCATCTTTGTCGGCTTTAAATGAATTATTTTTACTATCTAAATCTTCCATTATTTTAATTAAATTATCTAATTCTTTTGCTTGGTCACCACTTATTACTCCTATGGACTTCAAGTGTTGTAATTCTTTAATGTATTCTTTAATATCGTTATTCATTTGAATTGTATTTTTTAATAATTTCAATTGTTAGTTTTATTTCATTTTCACAATACTCAACAACCTTATCAATTTCATTATTCCAATAATAATGAGAAATTTTATCACCCTCAATAGTTGACTCATTTTCTATACCTAATAGATTAGCAACCATAGTTAATGAACTGAAACTTTTGAAACCACCGAAAGTCCAAACATCCCTTGTATCTAGAGCTTTAATCTCCCAAGGTTTAGTTTCATGAGTTGGTAATAGTACTGGTGGTTTTAATCCGTTAATTAGATAACGTTTTCCTAAATAAGGGATGTCGAAATTTTTAATATTATGACCACATAATGTATATTTCTGTGATGCTTTATCTAATACAGCTCTAACTTTCAATAAAATGTCTTTTTCATCACCTCTAAAGGTTGATACTTTAACATTCCCCTCATTATCAAGGGCACCTAAACTCACACAGATAATTTTACCAAATTCTGGATAAATACCTGCACATTTTTCATATAGAAAATTAGAATCTATTCTACCGTTCTCTATCCCACTTTTATATTCAGGAAATCTGTCAGCAAAAGAAAACCTACTATCACTAAAAATTTTAGCAATAATAGGGTTCTTGGATTCTAAATCTGAAAATGATTTTTCTTGTGAAGCAGTTGCTATTTCAATAAACAACAACTTATTTAAGTCAAAATTTGATTCTTCTAATGTACTTGTTTTACTTATTTTTAACATTGTTATGCGTTTGCAAATTTAACAACTTCTTTCACTCTTTCACTACCTTCTCTTTACATATAATAACCCACCCTTTGTTTTTGCCGTATGATTTTAATGTCTCTACACTAACATTTAATGAGTTTTCTTTTACATAATCTTTAAATGAATTATAACATTAAGTCATTATTAGGTGTTTTAATTATCCATTTAATTTTTTGTTTTTCTGATATTTTATTTTTAGCGTTTTCTGTATGTCTATATTTTTTATTCTTTTCTGATAAAATTTTTTTAGATTTTTCTGTATGAGATTTACCCTTCATCCAAGGTGTTTGACCTTTTTTAGATACACTAATTTTATTTTTAGTCTCTTGTGATAGTCCCCTACCTTTTATAGAGTGTGGTTTACCTTTTTTGGATTCACTGATTTTTTTCTTGGTTTCTTCAGATAACGGTTTTAATTTTCTATTTTTTAATTTTTTACTAATTTTTTTCTTAGTCTCTTCTGAGATTATAACAATTTTACCTTTATTAGATTTACTAATTTTATTTTTAGTATCTTCTGAATGTTTTTTCCCTAACATAGGTGAACCACCATCACCGCCGTTAGATATGTTATACCCTATTTTAGGGTTTTGTGAGTTAAGTTTTTCTATCCAAAATGTTTCACGTTCATTTAATTTTTTACGTGTATCACAATACTCAATTATCTCTTTTTTAAAATTTTCTATACCATATTTTTTTATAGCTCTTTTTAATTTTATTCCAGAACCTAAGTATTTTGGGTTGTTTTTGACATCCTTGCCAATATAAAATTTATTATTCAATAAATTAGTTGTTTTATATATAACCATAATAGTATTTTTATATATAAATATTTATTACTTAGATGTAGTTACCTAAAATTATTAATTTCTTCTGTCAATTTTTTGACATTTTTTTCATTACTGGTCATGATTTGTTTATACCAAGAAGCTCTTGTTTTGGTTACAACATCGATATGATATTTTTTAACAACAGTATCATAAAGATTTTGACCCATTCTTTCAACCATATGTGGGTTTTTCTCTAAAAATTTAATGGCTTTAAACCAATCTTTATGATTCTTAGTTGAATCGACAAGGATTGCATTACCATTCTCATTTATTGTACCACCATACTCAATTACATTGACTAAATCAATAGTGTATGGTCCAAAGTTCTGTGCAATTAAGGCTTTCTTGTGGAAACCAGCCTCGATAACTTTAAGTTGGGATTTACACTTATTAAAGATATGGTCCTTAATTGGTGCCAACGAAATATCGAACATATTATAGTTTGAGGCGTATGTTGTAATCGGTTTAGTCCACACTCTTCTATAATTTTCGTTATTGTCTTTATATTCATTATCTTCATCCTGATTGTATTTCAACAAATGTTTTTTATATTCAGGACTGATAATTTTATAATTGTCGGTAAACATTTCTTCATAACGACACCAAACACTTTCTTGTGGTAAAATCTTTCTTGTTCTTTGTTCACCTGTTTGTGGGTTTGTTTCTGTGATATTACCTCTTAAGTCAAAACCACAAAGAACTAATTGTGAATCCTCACCTTGAGGTGAATGCATCCATTGATTCAAACCTTGTCTAACAAGTTCTAAGTCTCTTAAGTGGGAAGAACCACCTAACCAACCAATTCTCATTTTTTTATTACTGATAACTTCTTTCTTTTGGAACTGTTCTTCAGATGGGTCAATAGCGTTAGGAATTACAACAACATTTTTATTGAACTTAGATATTTCTTGAGCGAATATTTTAGTAGTCGTTGTTACATAATCAACAACCTTTAAATTGGCTTTAATTTTTTCATCAATTTTAGATTGTTTCAATAATGGGTATGCTGGGTGATCCATAGTAGGCATCCAATAATCATCTAAATCCATGATTGTGATAATACCCATACCTTTTAATTTATCAAAAATCTTTTTAGCATGTTCATCATAAACAGGTTGTAACTGACCATTTACAATGTCACTTACAGTTCTATGGAAATGTACAATATGGAATTGTTTTAAATAGTTATCATCATTCCAATGAACACCATCAGTACCTGCTGTTACTATATCAATGAAAAAATCATCAGGAAATAATTCATGTAATTTTAAGTGTGGGTCGACTGACCTAAATTTTGATACCCCACTTCTGTCTGAAGGTATTACTAAAACTTTAATTTGACTCATATTAATTCTTAAATTCTTATTATTATAAAATAAAAAACCCTCTACAAAAGTGAGGGTTTTTTAGTTTTTTGTAAAGGTTACATTATTTTTTTCCTTTAGGAGTACCTTTCTTGCCTTTACATCCACAACCTTTTTCCATTTTTCTTTTTTTTTAATTTAGATGTTATCCTTTTCTCTTTGGCATTGGCATTACGGTACCAGAAAAGATAGTGTTACCTGCCTTAAATTGAACATTTTCTTTAACCAAACGAGATTCAAAGTAGTGTTCGATAATTTTAGGGAGAGCCTTTGTTATTTCTGAAGCTATTAACTTTCTTAAATATTTTTCGTCAACATTAACTGGTTCAGATATTTGTTCTTGAATTACCCTCTTTTTTTGTGTTTGTGTTCTTCTTACGGGTTTTTCGTACATATCAATCTCATCTTCCTCACTGTAAGTTGAATGATTTTCTCTAACATCACCTCTTAATTCTCTAATAGCATCTTCATCTACATCCATTCCCATAAAATCTGGTTGTGGGATTGGGTTTTCTAACATTGCCTTTTGAATTGCTGGAGGTAATTTACAACTTGTAACTCTTTGATTGTACATCTCAGAGCCGACATCTTTTTTAATTGATGTTACATTCTCCGATACCATCATGTTACCACCTGAATGTGCCATACCAGCTTCTTCTGCGGTAATTAATTTAGTACCATCGATTTGATCGTATAGACCTGCTGATTTCGATTTTTTGGGTGCCCCGTTATCAAACTTTTCAGCTGCCTTATCTATTTGTTTGGCCTTTTTTAATATTTCTAATAATTTTGGATCCATTAAAACCTTGCTTGTTTATATATTGTTATCATACTTCTATCACCTCTAGGGTTATATTTCGGTATATTTCTTACTCTGTCTGAAATTGGTGTTCTAAAAGGTAGTTCTCCAGTTTCATCCCAATCTAATATTCTATCCAATCTAAAAGTTTTCCATCCTGGTTGTTCAGTATCGGTAACACCTTTATATTGGTAGGCACGTAAAATTGGGTTGCCTGCAAGTGATAGTCCTAGTACATAGGGTTCAATAAATCTCTCCCCTGGTGCTTCAACCTCATCACCACCATAATTTATTCTAACACGGTTATGGTTTGTGATTGCTCTCTCCACTTCTGACCTGTAGGCAGCTTCTAAAATAATCTCATTTAGAAGAGAGTAAAGTTTCATTTTACCAATGTTGTTCAGGATAGTTTTTATCGTAGTAACCCATACCTGGTTTATATTTGTTACCAGATGAATAAACAAGTGTGTTTTTAGTCATGATATCAGTCTTAGTACCAACCTGATTATTCATTTCACCACGTCCATGTTCATCCATGTTACTTAAAGCGTTAAGGTGTTGAGCACCATATCTATCATTATCATTATCCTTATAATCATTAAGGACAGTTAATTTTAGACGTTCAACATCAGCTGTTTGCTTTAAACTAGGTAATTGGTTTAAAACACCACCTGGTCCCATATCCTGAACACTAGCGTTGTCAGTAAGAACTGGTGAAATTACTTGTCTGTGTGCCATAATTCTTTGTTTTTATCGAAAATGTTTATTAAGGATTCCATCATTCTCATTTCTTGGATTCCTCTATTATCATAAATATGCCTTGATGAAGAACTTATTTTACCATTTTTAACTTTAACATTGTCTGTTGAGATTCCGTCTTTAGTATGTGTCTTCATATATTGATTTTGCATACCCGTATTCTTCTTAGCCTCTTTAGGGTTTTTAATTGCCTCTCTAGCTTTATTTAAACTATCATTAACCCAAAATCTCATTTTAGAACCACCATTAAGAATAAATTCGGTATCTTGTTTCTTATCATCCATGTCTTTAACTCCAGCTGTTTTATGTGAATCAAAAAAGTTTTTAATTCTTTTTAATTCTTCATAACTAACTTTTGGTGTGTTGACTAGATTTCTAAGTCTTTGATAACCTTTTTGGTTTTTATCACCTTTGTAGGCATTTAAAGTTTTTTTGAGGTGATTTTGTAATTCCTCAGGTATGTTCCAAGTATATCCCTGTAAAGAACTATTTGCCATTATCTTAATTTTTTTAACATTTCTTGTTTATATTCGTTAGGAATATCTACAGTACCAATATTATTGATTAAGAAATTAAGAATAATTCCTTTTTGTTCTCCACTTGCTTGATTCTTCTCAATGATGTCAATTAAGTTTTTAACTTTTCTAACTAAAACAGGGTTTTCTTCAATAACGTCTATATTTGGAATTCCGTTTCTACGAATTTCACCGTCTGATTTAATCTTATTCAAAACATCTTTAGAGAAATTTTTAGAAACAATATCCTCAACATATTCCTCCATTTTAGCTTTTGATGCCTCTTTAATTCTTTCTTTAGATTTAGTTACCTTATCAATCATTTTATCTCGATAAGAATCATTACCCTTTTTTTCGGGTATGTTATGAGAAGGATTATGTTTTAAAGTTTTCTTAGACTTTTCAACCTTTTTTCTCATTTTATCTCTATAACTTTCTTTTTCATCCTCCATATAATCACTAGTACTTTCATCATCACTAACTGTTCTAGCAATACCAGCCGCACGTGCTGGAAGTGGTACTAAACTGTACGGAAATTTTCTATATCCTTGTTGACGTGTACTTTGAACTGTGGAATTTTTTAATTGATCACCATCTTCAGGGTTGAACATGGGGTCCATAGTACTATTAGAGGCAGATTTGGCGTTATCAACACTTAATTTAACATTGTTACCACCAATTCTAACACCATCTTTATCTACAAATTCATTTATCCAATTAATCATGTTAAATTCTTTTCTTATAAATATCAAAGAATTTTCATTTATTTTATTGGTTTTCTTGAATTTCAGGAATTTCTTTAAAACGGTCTCTAATCATATACTCGGAAGAGATACCCTTACTTCTCCAAAATTCAACCTCACCATCACTCATAGTCATTAATTCTTCAAGTGTATCTTGGTCTTCAGGATTTGTTGGAATACCACCTACTAATTCTAATTCTTTTGAAGTGAAGAATTGTTTTAACTCAGGATTATCGATGATTAACGATTCTCTAACGTGGAGTGGGAATACAACCAATAAAGGTTCTACTTTCTTGTTGAAAGCTTCAATATATTTTGGAACATTATAGTCACCGGTTAAATCAGGATTCTTTTTAATTTGTTCTTCTGTAATTAAATAACAATTAAATTTAAGTTCCCCTTCAGGTGTTTTTTTAGTTTTACTAAAAGATATATCCGCGTGTGACTTACGAGTACCATTATTAACGTAATATAAAGTGTCCCCTAAATTAACATGTACTTGGTCACGAATAATTAATTCCATGTGTGCTTGTCTAGGTAAATCTCTACCGTTTTTATCTAAACCTCTTTTAAGGTAAGACTCAACAGTTTTTTTAACCTTTGATTTGTTAGCAATATCAACTAATGGGATTTGTTTATTGTAAATTTTCTCTAAATACTCATAATAGAAATCAACAAATTCCTTACCCTTACCGTCTAAAAGTAATCTGATACCTTTAGCTAAGAACTTCTCAATATATTTTGGTATGGTTTTACCTTTGATTGTATTACCTGTTAATTTTACTTTACCACCTGGTTTTAAAATGGCGTAATTCTTTCTTGAAAAGTTTACAGTGGCCTCCATAATATCGTCGATATCAAGACCCATAGCCCCGAACATATATCTTTCATTATATTCAGCAACATCGGCATCAATACCTTCATAGACAACATCTTTCTTAACAAAACGATGTAATCCTTTACCTGTATATCTTCTAGTCTCAACATCATCAGGACAAGAGAAGTTAACACCGTCAGTATCTAATACTAATGGTTTGTAACCCCTATCCATAAAGAATTTAATCATCAAACGTAAATACTGACGACCTGTACAAGTAATTTGTTCACCAATATCAATATCACCCCAAGGGAAGATATAAGGAGCGGAAATAGAACCGAAGGCAGAGTTATTTAAAATCTTAATCGGTAATTGTTTTTTATCATACATTGAAGCCATTCTAGCATTACCTGCTGCATTAGCCTCATTCATTAACCCTTTATATTTGTTACGAGTATCAGATAGATATTTTAACATAGCTCGTAAAGCACCTGTGATATCACAATCAGGAAACACTTCATGAGTTAACTGAATCGATGGATAAAGTGATGCGTAGTCAAACTTAGCAACTTTTCTACTATAACCTAAGTTTAATAACCTCGATAAACCACCAACGAAATCACGTTTTGGTAACATGTCAGGGAGTGCTAGGTTATTTTCATAAGACCAAGCCATCATCAATAATTTCCACATTGTGGCCGTACCCATTGTGATTGAACGACCAAATGTTGTTGGTACCAAAGCCGCCGTTAAGAAACCGGCTTGTGTGTAGATATCATCAACTTGTTCGGTTTCTAACAAGTCATCCGTTAAGTATTCTGTAATTAAAAAACGACCATCAACAACTTCCCATCTATCCTCATAACCATCAATAACAACTATTTCACCTTTTTTATTTTCATGTGTTTTAGGTTCTGGTTTAATACCATCTAAATCATACCACTGTCCACTTGTTGGGTTATAGTTATAATTTTTATTTTCAACCCACATTCTACCCAATTGAGCACCATCTACATATACACGAGTAGGTCTTTCTACTTTTGCTTCTTTTGCAATATATTTCAAACCAGCTTCACGAATATTTGAGTTAAGAGCTTGTGCTTGTCTAACTCTGTGTAATGTATCTAAAATATTAGTACCCCACATTACAGTTTGTTCATACTGTTCAAGTTCAGCACCTAATTTTAAACTTGCCTCTTTTCTTTTTAAATCAATTAATGGGTGTTTGGTTTTAGCTACCTTGGTAATATCCATTCCAAGAAGTCTTGCTCGACCTAGAATATAATACCAGTCAAAGTTCTCAGAGTTATATCCTGTAATAATTGAAACATTACGTTCATGGATAATATCAAAAAACTTTTTAATCATGTTACGTTCACACTCTTCTGAATGTTTCTTCCCATTCTCATCGTATGAATCAAGAATTGTACGGAAACCACGGTTATCTTTAATACCTATTAAGAAGATATGTCCTTCTTCTGGGTCTAAAGACGTGGTCTCAATATCGAATACTAATTTGTGAACTTCTGTATAATCCTCAAATCCTTTAAACAAACGTTTACCTGTTTGAATCATAAATTGTTCAATAGGTTGTACCATTTGAATTAAGTCTCTTCTTTTCCAAGGGTCTAATCCACCTCTTTTAAAGAAATTAACTAAATCACGATAAGTACCTGAACTTTTTACTATGAATTTAAAACCCTCTTCAAGACGTTCATTATCGTCAGTTCTAAGTTTCTCGGTGAAAATACCGTACTTCTTAGCCTCTTTACGCATTTTCTCTACGTCATCACCATAAAATCCACTACCTCTTAAAGATTTTGTCCATAAGAATGGTGTAAACTTTTGTGTTTTAATCATCTTACCCTTTTTAGGGTCGTCAATAATAGTATAAACTCGGTTGGATTCATCTACTGACCAATCGTCTGTTTGGTCAAGTTCTACAGCCACTATATATTTTTCGGAGTCGTGGCCTTCTAAGAACACCTTAATATCTTCAGGTGTTGCCTGTATAATTTTTTCTTTCTTACTCATATGTCTTTATCTTTTTTGGACAGGGTAAAGATTTAACCGTTCGTAATTTTATTTTAATCATAAATATTTATTATATATGAGTAAACGGTTAACAAAAAATGATTTTATATTAAAAGCTAAAGAAAAACATGGGGATAAATATGATTATTCTTTAGTGGTTTATAAAAACAATAAAGATAAGGTTGAAATCATTTGTCCCATTCATGGTGTTTTTAATCAAAGACCTAAAGATCATATGAGAGGTGATGGTTGCCCCAAACATAAAAATCAGGGTGATAAATTATCTCACAATAATGATATTTTCATAGAAAAGGCTAAAATAATTCATGGTGATAAATTCGAGTATGATTTAGTAGATTATAAAAATAATTACACTAAAGTTAAGATAAAGTGTAGGTTACATGGTATTTGGGAACAAAAACCATCTCACCATTTATATGGAAAGGGGTGTCCATCTTGCAATACGTCAAAAGGGGAATTAAAAATTCAAAATATTTTAAAAAATAAAAATATTAAATACTTAACGCAATATAGTTTTGTTGATTGTAAATATAAAAAACCTTTAAAATTTGATTTATATTTACCCGATTATAACACCTGTATAGAATATGATGGACAGCAACACTTTCAACCTATATTAAAATTTGGTGGTGATAAAAAATTAGAGTTGAATCAATTACGAGATAAAATTAAAGAAAATTATTGTATAGAAAATAATATTAATTTAATACGTGTTAAATATTGTGATAATATAGAAGAATTGTTTTCCAAAATACCCACTCGTTTTAAAAATTAGTAACTAAATAAAAATCGTAAAAAATTGGTGCGTTGTAAATATTAACAAACAATTTTAGCGTTAGTAAAACTGTCAAGTACATTCACATATAAATCTTCTCTGATTGGGATAATTAAAGAACATCCATCATCTAGAAAATCAATTCTAAACTCAGCTTTGAAAGAACCAGATTGATTTGTGTCTTTAACATCAAATTTGTAACCTAAATAATATTCACCATCTTCAGGACAAATCTCCTTATCAACAGGTAACAATAAACCTTGTTTATTGAATACTTTATAATTACCTTTTTCATCCATCATAGAGAATGTGATGGCAGCATTTTCTAATCTATCGTAAATTTTACGAAAATCAGCTCTACCATCATTAATTACCTTCAATTTGAGAAGGGGTAAATTTGAATTTTTTCTTATAAAGAAATTTTGTGCCATATCTAATAAATATTAATCACACGGTATAAAAATATACGGTGGTAATGGTCCACTTTTACATTGTCCACAAAGATTTGAATCAGGTTGGACTATTTGTGATCCTCCGAATGTATCGGGTCTACAATATCTTCTACAATCAACAAAGAAGTTATTTCTAATCTCTAGGACATTTAATGGTTTTTCATAAAATCTTAATTGTGATAATTCACCTTCAAAAGTACCTGCAAAATTTTCTTGTAATAATTGGTTTCTATCTGCCATATCAGGACCACCAAAAGTTTGACTTTCTGCTAAACCTTGTGTTCCACCACCCCAACTCATGTTAAATGGTACCCCAATTTGTTTATCACTCCACTCATTAAGAGCACGAAGTTGTAGACCAATGAAATCTTCTACTTTATACTTAACCAAACCATTAACCCAAAATCTTAAAGTCCCTGACGGTAAAGTATTTTTAATACCACTACCTGCTGTATAAGTTACAGCAATGTGATTCCAAGTATTACCTGTTGGCACCATATTAGGTTCTGAATAACCCTCTTCCATTGTAGTACCTGTAATTCTAAATTTATTGTTGAAACAGTTACCAGCAACAGTCATTTTTCTATAACCAATTCGGCCGTCATCGGTAATTCTAAACCCTAAAGCATTTTCAGATAATTGGTCACAATAATTTGATGTTTTACCTGTTGTTACACTACTTTGTGTATTTCCAGTACATCCACTACAACATGTATTACAACAACCAAAATCCCAACCAAAATCAGAAATGGCAAACCAATTTTGACCACCATCTATAATATTTGATTCGTATTCTGTTGAAGCAGTCCAAGATAATGGTATTCCCGTAGAAGTTTCTAAACCTGTTTCACCTGAAAACTCATTCCAAAATTTATTTTCAGCTCTTGTACCGATATAAAAGAAGAAGTTTTTATTATTAGGATAAACATCATTTAAAGTAGTACCTGTAATACAAACTGTATCCCCCGAAGTTTCACCCGTAATACATTGACAGTATTCATTATCCCATTTAATCCAAGTTTCCATGGACCAACCTACTGGAAAATCTGTTGGCATTACTTGCCAAGCGGTAGTTGCTGAAACGGCGGATAATGTATAACCACTATGTCCGCAATCATCAACCGTTAATATTTTTGTTGGTGCTGGTTTTTCGGTGTCTAATTTAAAGAATCCTTGATAGAATCCACCATCCAAACAAACTGTATTACCAACAGGACATCCTGCAGCACTTGTAGTACCTGAATGAAATACCCAAGGATAATAATATAATCCAGAACTTACTGTACATCCCGTTGTACAACCTGAAGTACTTCCTGAAGTACAACCTGTTAAATTATAAGTAATTGTATAACCAGTAACGGGATATAAAACTAATTTTGTATCGGCAGATGTGATAACTAAAGTTTCACCCGATAAACAATCAACCCTACCATTATCAACACCCGTTAACCCCCAATCATGTAATGTAAAACCTGAAGACGGGGTTATAGTCTTACCCGACCATTCAATTAATGAAGTTAAAGAAGTACCATCTAAAGTAGTACCACTTTTATTAATATCAAACCAAACAACCAAACCGTCAGATACAATATCATATTTACAAGAATCTTTACAGTTTGTGGCATAATTTAAACAATCACCAATCCTATCGGGAGTAAGATTGAAATCCCAATATTCGTTGTATACTAAATGTATACCGTCAAAGTTTTTAAAGTAGTAATTGTTGTTAATATCCATTAACTATAAATATTAGGATATTGGTTATATGATAACCCAATTTTTAGGTGATCCTGTCAAACTATTTATAGCTGAAATACTAGCATTTGTTTGAAAATCCCAATAAGTTACAACTTTATTATTGGAATTGAATACGCCTCTACTCATTTATTATGTGTAATCATTACCCACAGTCCAATACATAGCAGAACCGTTATACGTGAAACTTAATATATCTATAGCGTTAGCTGTTGCTGTTAATGTTGGTGATCCACCCCCACCGTTTACCACTCTATGTGTTGATGCCGCACCATTTACGGTACCAAAAGTTAAAGTACGTGAACCGACAGCATCCTGTTGTACTATAATAGTACCATATTCACCATTTCTAACATTAGTTAAATTTAATGTTGTGTTACCCGTTAAAGTTGTTTGATAATTTGTTGAATTTCCTGATACATCCCAAGTAAATGTTGTTGTAGAAGGTTGTGGGTAGTAAGGATCAATTGTAGGTCCACTAGAACCACCACCACCAGTTGTACCAGTTACCACAAATCCGTTGGCGTCTAAACCTAAATTTATTACAGATGTTCCCGTACCTATGATACCTATGTTTAAATTAGGGACATAAGTTGTGTTTGAACTAACGTTTGTTAAGTTATCAACACCTAAGACTGTAATTTTTGTTTTATCATCACCTATTGTATTGTGACTACCACCGATAATATTAATAAAAGTATTACCACTGTTTATTGTATTACCAATACCGTTAATTATAGCATTAAAGTGTGTGTCATTAGTAATACCAATACCGTACGCGTATATCGTATTACCACTAGTGTTTAATAATAAATTACCTACGTGATTTGTTATACCCGCATCATTATTACCAACTATAGTGTCATATAATGAATTTATTAATGTGGATTGATAATTAACACTATCTATGAGGGAGTTCTCTGTGTTTATCATAACACCCCCATCACTAGTAGTTCCACCAGATATAACAATAGCAGCTGAATCAAACATCAACCAAGGACCTGTTGAATTTAGATTAAGGTCTGCAGAATTTATAATAAATGGATTGTTTATACCCACAAAATTAGATTGAGATACGGTAAATAGTTTTAAATCATTACTATTAGATGCATAAACCCCAGTACTGTTAAAACTAACAGATTCATCGGAACTTATAAAAGTATTGGGGTCCCCATCACCACCAAAGATAAATGAAAGTTGTGAGGAACTAACTGTATTGTTATTTGTATTTAATACTATAGATTTATAGGATTCAAAAATACTACTATCAGTACTACCTATAATTGTTGAATATGATGATGAGTTTGAAGTACCTGTAATACCACATCCCTTACTACCGATAATAGTTTCATGAACACCTATCTCAACAGGACCATGTATTGTATTATCCCTACCACCAATAATAGATGCGTATGTATGTTGGTTTACTGTATTACCAGAACCACCCATAATTGATGAGTAGTTGGAACCACTAATAATTGTGTTGTAAATACCATTTATAATAGTGGCCGCATTACTAGAATCTAAGTTATTATAACCACCGTTAATAATTGAAGAAGCTAATGACTGACTTAAATAATTACCTCTACCATTAGTGATTTCACTATATCTAGAGTTATATACCGTATTACCAGAACCAGAACCAATTAAATCATAAGTCGCTGTCGATAATGTATCAATTATCTTATTTTGTTTACCAGAGTTTATGACACTATGAGCAACAGCCCTACCTAATTCATTTTGAAGTCCATTTACTATAGTACTATAACTACTAGCGCTAATAATATTACTATTACCATTTAATATTGTAATACTATTATTACCGCCTTGTACCATATTATTTAAAGTACCAGTACCTATTAAACAATATGTTTGATTTGTTCCACTAATAGCGTTACTTAAACCACCAAGAATAGTATTGTAAGTACCACCTTCAAGTGGTAGGTATATAGTGTTCGTATTACCGTTTAATATTGAATTATATTGGGTAAAACTATTAACTCTTTGGATTAAGTTATTCTGACCACCACCAATGAATGAATATCTACTGTTTATGATGTCGTTAGTTAATCCATTAACAATGGTAGAACCTTGTGATGTTGTTGATGTACCTGAAATTTCATTACCAGTACCACCTAAAATTACACTATAATTCGAATATGTTGTGTTACTCCCTGAAAGTGGGATAATATCACCTGAGTTTGAACCAAAAATATAAGGTCCAGTACTACCTGTTAAAAGAGTGGATGCTGGGTACCAAGTAACACGACCTGTCGCATCTAAACCACCTAAAATATATCCTGTTACATCAACAGTTGTTGTACCTGTTGATCCACTTTGTAAAATAATTGGGGGTTCTACGATAAAAGATGAAGGTTCACCGATATTAATATAACCAGCAACACCGGCAATAACATATTGTGTACTAGCTGACGTACTACCTGTAAAATCTAATAAAGGTCCGTTTATACGGATAAAACCATTATTATCTATATAAGTTTGACCTGACAAAGAAATGGTTTCACCACTCCATTGTACTATTTGTCTATCTTCAAAATGGGGTCTAGTTAAAAATGGCATATTATATTACGAACATTCCTAAAGGTCTATATTGTAATGCTTTATTTAACATCTCAGCCTCAGTAGCCTTACGTGTTAACATAGCGTCAGGTCTCAATCTCTCTAACCTTTCATTAAGTCTTTCCATTAAAGCTGTTTTATCTTCTTTAGCTTCACTTAATAACGATTCGTAGTCCATTGTAACTTCAGCATCAGTAACACCAAGTGCACCACCGAATTTACCACGAACTCTACCTAGGGTTTCTTTACATAAAGCGGTAAAATAATCCCTTACCCATTGTTTTGATGGGCTATTTAATTCACTAAAATTAACAACATCGACAGGAACGTCTGAAGGTAATTTAACAATATCTTTATTTGCGTTTAAACATCTTTGTCTATCTTCATCAGAAGTTGTTTCATAGTACCAATACCAAACCTTACTACCTGTAACGTTTATACGTTGTCCACCAATACCACCACCAAATACTAATCTACTACCTGGAGTAGACATTAAGTGGAGTAATTTAGTTCCATTAGGACCGCCTGTAATTTTATATACAAGGTCCGAACTAATCATTCTTTGTTTTAAATTGTAATCAGCATTTCTTAATGCAATATCAAAGGCTGGGGCTAAATAAAAACCACCATAACCGAAACCACCTGCCGCAGCACCATAAGGTAATTGACCTACACCACCACCAAATCCGTAATCTCCGAATCCGTAGTTAGAATATAATGCGTAATCAATTGTTGGTGGTTGGAAGTATAATACTTCGTTTATTTCTCTACCAGCTGGTATGGAATAAACTTGTTGTCCTGCTTGAATTGTAACGAAATCTTGTTTCAATTCCCAAGGACCTCTAGCTTGTAAACCAACGATTTTGGAATAGGCATAAGTGAAAGAATCTTCATACCCTAAACTTCTTGTTGTTAAAGCTTTTGCTAAATCAGCTGTATCTAAGTTAATACCATCTAAAGATGACCATTGGGTTTCAATTAACCAGTCATTGATGTAGGATGAATGGTCTTCAATTGCAATCTCCAATAAAGTGCACATTTGTTCATCCTCCAACTCAATTTTTCTAAGTGGAGCTCCCAATCTATGTCTTACTTGACGAAATAATTTTTGTTTTTCTGCTTCTTCTATTTGTAGCGACATGTGGACTTTATTTGATAAATATCCACAACATAGATTAATGATAAGTTAATATTACATTTTTAACTTCTTGATTGGACCCATTTTTATTAGTTCTTTAAATAAGTCCTCATCTATCGTTACTTCTGTATTAGTTTCACCCATAACAGTACTGATAATATCTCTTTTTCTTTGTAGAATATTAAAGATTTGGATATCTAAAGTGTTGTCAGCAATAGGGTAGTAGATATTAACAGTATTTTGTTGACCGATACGGTAAAATTTTGTCCTAATCAGTATGCCCACATATTTATATAATATGAAAGGTGTGTACTTAATTAAAAATATTAAAACAGGAAAAGTCTATATTGGTTCTAGTATTAAGTTAGAGGCTAGGGAACAAAGACACTTTAAAAATTTAATAGATGGTAATCACCATTCTAATAAATTACAAAATTCATATAATAAATACGGTAAAGATTTTTTTATTTTTGAATCTATTGAAGAGTATGAAGAAATAGATAACAATAAGTTAATTCAAAGGGAACAATATTGGATTGATTATTATAACAGTTACAATAATGGTTATAATTGTAGACCTAAAGCTGAAAATAATTATGGACATGAACACTCTGAAGAAACTAAAAAATTAATGTCTAAATTACATAGCGGTAAAAATAATGCTATGTATGGTAGGAAATTATCTGAAGAAACTAAAGAAAAAATTAGACAAAAGATGTTGGGGAGATTTGTTAGTGAAGAAACTAAAGAAAAAAAGAGAAAGATTGCGTTAAATAGAAAACACTCTAAAAAAACTAAACTTAAACAAAGTAGAATTAAAAAATCAAAACCAATATTACAATTAGATAAAAATTTTAAGATAGTGAAAGAGTGGTATTCTAAACGTGAGCCTTTACGTGAATTGGGTGTTAGAGTAGATTACGTGGTTAAAAGTAAAAATAAATTTTCTAAGGGTTTCTATTGGGTATATAAAAATGAATATGAATTATTTTTTAAAAATAGAACTAATTAAATCTTCAGATATATCAAGTTCTTCAAAATTTTCTCCTATAGCTTGTGATATTATACGTTTTTTCTTATCTAATACATTATATATCATCTCATCTATGGTACCAACGGCAATCGGATAGTAAACATTAACAATATGTTCAACCCCGATACGCCACGCACGATCCTCAGCTTGAGCATGGTTAGCAGGAACGAAATCTAAATCATTCATAATAACAATTTGTGCTGCAGTTAAAGTGATGGCAGAACCTGCTGAAATAAGATTACCAACAAAAACCATAACATTTGGGTTTTCTTGGAATTGGTCTATTGAGTTTTGTTTTTGTTTCTCGTTCATTCTACCGTTATGTCCAACAGCTAGTTTACCAAAATGTGACATTAAAGCATCAAATGAATGTGTGAAGTTGGTGAAGATAATTACTTTCTGACCATTTTCAATTGCCTGTTCAGCTAATTCAATACTGTGTCTAACTTTTTCTTCTGCCAAATATTTTCTAAGAACTACTAATTCAACCATGTGTCGACCAGCACCTAGATTTTTACCCTCACTTTTAGCCCATTCAAGATACTCATCAAAAACTCTTTCATATTTACCCATATCATCGAGTTCTATGTAGTAAGGTGATACAATTTTAGGTGGTAAATCTAGATGGTCTTCCTTCTTTCTTCTTAAGATTAAATTTTTAGTTCTTTTATGTAGTTCTTCCAAATTAGAAGCACCATCTGTAACCCAAATTATTCTTTCTTTACCTAATTTAGTTTTCTTTCTAAATCTTTTAGCTGCACAATAACGGAAAGCGTAGAACTGCCAGTTGGCAGTTACTGGGGAATTACAAAGATGTAATAAATTGAAATAGTCCATTGGACGGTTCGCCACAGGTGTTCCTGATAATAACCATCTCCTTTCAATAGATTCGGCAACCTCAAGTGCTATTTTACTCCTAGCCGCCTTTGGATTCTTAATATAATGGGCCTCATCTAATATTATAAGATTATACCCTTCATTAACTAAAAATCTTCTAATTTCGTGGTCTTCGTACTTTTTTCTTTTATCAATAATTGTATGAAACTTATTTAAGATATCATAATTTATGATAGTAAATCTTTTAGGGTTCCAATAACCAGACTTGATGATTGATATCTCGTCTTCATCAACGAAATTCATTATCTCCCTCTTCCAATTTATTTTAGCATTTGCAGGACAAACAATTAAAACTTTTTCAACCCCTGTTTCTAGAGCAGCAACAATAGATTGATATGTTTTACCAAGGCCCATATCGTCGGCTAAAATACATTGTGGTTTTTTAACCAAAAACTTTATCCCAGTCTCTTGGTGTTTAAAAGGTGTTCTACCTTTTTTATCTAAGGATTTATATACTTCAAAATCTATTTCTATATCATCCAAATTTTCTTCGAACATATCCGTATGAATCTGTGTCTTTGGAATGTAGAATAAGATATCTTCTTTTTGATTTTTGTATAACTTTCCTTTAACATGGTAAGATTTATCGTTTTCAGCTAATATTTTAGAAACGAAAACTTTTTCAGGTATATTTTTTAATCCATGTTTTTCTTTAAGTTGTTCCCCAAGGAATGAGGCAATTTCAACAACTTTATTAATATCAATAGGTTCTTTGTCGACATTCTCCTCAACATACGATATTTGACTCGCAGTCAAAACAAAGAAACCCTCACTATCCAATTTTCTCTTCATTTTTTGGATGTGATCGTTCGTCCCTTGATAATTTCTAATCTTATCTAAGGTCGTTTTGTTCTTTAATTTAGCTAAATCTACCATATGACGAAATAAATATAAGCGTTGACTGTGGAAAATAAAGAAAATCGGTTTTTATCAAATATTTATTGATTATAAAGGTGTGCTATGGCAAAGAAAAGATTTCCAATAAATAGAATGGGTGTTTATATGATAAAAAATATTATAAACAATAAAATATATATTGGTTCATCTTTCAATGCACACCAAAGGTGGAAAAGACATTTAAATGAGTTAAAAAATAATAAACACCATTCAGTCAAACTTCAAAGATCCTATAATAAATACGGAATCAACAATTTCGTTTTTGAAATTTTAGAAATATGTTCACAAGACTTACTTTCTGAAAGAGAACAGTTTTGGATTAACCATTTTAATTCATATAAAAACGGTTATAATGTTTCATTGAGTACGACAAAACCTATGTTAGGTAGAAAGCATACTGAGGAAACTAAAAAAATAATAAGTGAAAAAAGAATTGGTATAAAACTAAAAAAAGAAACAAAAGAAAAATTAAGTTCAATAAATAAAGGTAAAAAATATGACATATATACGGAAGAGAGAAATACTAAAATTAGTAAATCTTTAAAAGGTAGGAAAAGTCCTTTAGCTGGTATTAAAAAGTCAAAAGATTTTATCGAAAAACATTATAAAAAAATAAATCAATTTACCAAAGACGGTTGTTTCATACAAGAATGGGAATCTATTAGTCATTGTGCCAAATCTTTAAAAATAGACGGTAGTAGTATTTCTAAAGTTTGTCTAGGTAAATTGAAATCAACTTCAAATTTTAAATTTTCTTATGCTAAATAAAAAGAGGCCTATAAACCGTATGGGTAAATTTTATGACGAGATTGATTTTGGTCTCGAAAATGAAATGGCCCGTGAATATCTTGAAGGTGATTTAAACATTGTTGTTGTTTTATTTCAAGTTGATAGAAAAGAAACACAAAGTGATGATGTTTATAATGAGGCTAGTGCCCATGAAATTAAATTTAGAGCACCTAAAGAACTTAGAGTTAAGTTAGTTTTAGATGGTGCTGAAAATAAAGCATACTCTGAAGGTATGAATAGATATATGGATTATGGCCAACTAAACTTCCATATATTCCAAGAGCAATTGGATGAACTTAATTGTGACATCAACTATGGTGATTACATTGGGTTCGCTGATAGAGAAGATAATATAAAATATTTCACTGTAACCAACGACGGTAAGATATATTCAGATAATGCACATACAAGAGTTGGTTATAAAGGTTATTATAGAAGTATTACTTGTGTAACCGCAGATGCTAATGAATTCAATCCCCAATATTAAGAATGGAAGTGGTTAAAATTTATATATTATTAGATGAAAACCAACAAATTAGGTACGTTGGTAAAACAAATCAATCTTTAGATAAGAGATTGATTCAACATATATTTGAAGGTAGAAATAATAATAAAACAAAAAAAGAAAGGTGGATTAATAGTTTATTAAAAAAAGAAAAAACACCGACGATAGATTTAATTGATGAGGTGTATATCGATGAGTGGTCTTTTTGGGAAAAATATTGGATTTCACAAATTAAATCTTGGGGTTTTAACTTGACCAATGGTACTGATGGTGGTGATGAAGGTGGGTATATGTTAGGATATAATCACACAGTTGAAACTAAGAAAAAAATGTCAGAAACAAAAAAAGGTAAAATACCATATAATATTGATTTAATAAATGAATATACATCTAAAAAGAAAAAAGAAGTCATATCAATTAACGATAATAATCAAATTATCGGTAGATATGCCTCTTTAAATGAAGCCGTAAAAAATAATCAGGGATTATCGATTCATAGAGCTATTAAAAATAAACTAAAAGCTGGTGGTTATTTTTGGTTGTATTCTGAAAGTTATAATAAAAAAGAATTTCAAAATATTATAAATAATTATAATAGTAAAATCAAAAAACAAGAACCAAAAAAAGTAATACAAAAAGATTTAGAAGGTAACATAATTAAAATATGGCCTTCTATAAAGGAAATCCAAAAAATTGGAATAAATGTAACCTCTGTCTTATATAATAAAAGAAAAACAGCACGTGGTTATAAATGGGAATTTTTATCTAACTACTAATGAGTTTACCTAAAAAATTTAAAAAGGATTTGGATATTAAAATGGTAGATCCTCAGGGTGGTCCAAAAAAGTATATTGACGACTATATGGACAAAAACAAAACCAATCTACCTAGAGGGGTAAACCATGCTGATTTAGATAAGGGTTTTGTTGAATGGGTAAATAGTGAATTAGAAATCGTAGTTGAGGGACAAAAAGTTCCTGTTACATTTTTAACAGCTCAAAGATGGTCAGAATTTACTAAGACTTGGCAATCTTCTGATAAATACAAAAACATTAAAATACCTTTTATATCTGTTGTTAGAAAACCTGATGCACAACCAGGTACAAATCCCGCTGATTTTAAAATACCTGTAAGGAAAACATTCCCTTATATGACAATGCCTGTTTGGGATGGTAATAAGAAGGGGGCTGACGTTTATATGATACCACAACCTGTTGGTGTGGATATGACTTATAATATTAGGTTTTTCACATTCAAGATGAACGAACTTAATAAGTTAAACGAAAAAATATTAACAACTTTTGCTTCAGCACAAGCTTATGTGAATATTAAAGGACACTTCTTTCCTATATATTTAGAGAATATTGGGGACGAGTCTACAATAGATGATATTGAAGGTAAAAGATATTATGTACAAACATACGAACTTAGAATGTCGGCATATATTTTAAATGAGGATGAGTTTGAGGTTAAACCGGCAGTAGAAAGAGCTATTATGTCTTATGAAGTTGAATCCAAAAGACCTAAGGCTGTTGCTAAGTTTATTAAAGATGAAACTGAACATGATAAAACAATTAACTGTATTGTACAATTTTTACCAGGTTCACCAACGAGTTTATCATTTCAATCTGATACAGTTGCAAACTTTGTTTCTTTAGATATTAGTAATATCACAGCCGTAACAATAAGAGTTAACGGTAATATTGTTTCTTTACCATTTTCTCTAAATGAAAATGACATGTTAAGTATAAGTATAGTTAGAACTGATTCAACTCAACTATCTGAAATAATATTAAGAGGAACAGTACCATTATAATGAGTAGTAATTTTTGTGGAAATAGCGATATAACTAAAATATTTGTGGTGGAACCAGCTTCCTCAGTATCTTTTAGTGCTGAAACTATCGATATTACTGGTGACACTACTATAGGTGGTGATATTATTAATTGTGGTACTGGTAGTACCATTTACACCGAAAATATTGTTGCCTGTGATACAGGAGTTACAGTAAACAACGCTATTACGATTTATCCAACAGATATCGTACCAACCACAGATAACTTAATAAATTTTGGTTCCCCTATAAGAAGATTTAGGAACATCAATACTGTTAGTGGAACATCTACAGTATGGGAGTCTACTGGTATCATTTATACCCCTATTTTAAACTTAGGCCAAGATTTAAGTGGTAACACAAGGGAAATAACAGCAGAAAATTCAATAATTCAAGATGATATCTTAAATGGTGGATCTTATTAAAAAGTAAATATTTATATAAAAAAAATTAAAAAGTAAATATTTATATAAAAAAAATAAAACATGGCAACAAGAAGGACGATTTATAAACTGAAGAACAACCAAACCAATAATGGTGCATTACCTACAAGTGGTGTACAAATGGGTGAACCTTTGGTTAACTTATATAACGGTATTGTATTCTTTTCAGGTACAACAGGTGGTGACTTTACTCAAAGTGGTTTAAATGATACCTACTTTGAAGTTGGTTCTAACCTTTACAACTTAAAAATTAGAAACCAAATAACCGCTTATAGTGGTGTCACTGGTGCTGGTTTAGTTGATAAATTTTTACGTGGTACATCCACAGGTTTCGTACTTGATGATATTTCTAATATTGCTGGTATTGATAGTTACGTAACTGGAGCTACATGGTCACCGAATACTTTAACATTAACATTAAACAATGGTAAACCTTCTGTCCCTGTAACTATTAATTCATTTAATAATTTAACATTATACGGTACAACAACTGTCAATGGTAATTTAACTGTAACAGGTACAACCACATTAAACGGACCTTCCTATTATAATAGTACCGCTACCGCATCAAATGAAATTGTTAATTACGGTACTTTAACTTCTTATACACAAACAAATGATGTTTATGTAACGGGTAGTACTTTAACTCCAGCAACTAACACTACCGATACTCAAACTTCTACATTAAGTTATCACGGTACTCCTATTGGTGGTCCTTATACAATTGTAACTGAAAACACATTTACAACAGGTGGTACTTACAGTAACTCAACTAAGTTAATAACTTTAACTAGAAATGATGCTGTACAATATACTGTAGATTTATCAGCTATTGATGTTAATGATACCTATGTAACGGGTGGTACAAACACATCCTCTACTAACAACACTAACAGTGCTAGTATAGGTTTAAAATATAATCAAGATATACCTGATGGTACATATTCATTACCTTATACTGACACTTATGTTACAGGTGGTACTTACAATGCGGGTACTATTACTTTCACCAAGAATGACTCAACAACATTTAATGTAACAGGTTTATTAAGTAATGATACCTACGTAACAGGTTTTACATATAATGCAACTAATAACGCTTTAACGATATCACAAAATCAAGGACAACCTGATTTAGTTGCCTACATTAATACATTATCTGGGTTAACAGTATCTAATTTAACAGCGGGTCAAGTTGTTTATGTTGGTTCTGACGGTAAATTAAAAACAGATTCTACTGGTGAGTTCGCGTATAACGACACTACAAATGTATTAACATTAGGTACAACAAGTGGTAATTTAGTTGTTAATAATGGTTTATCTGATGGCCCAGCAACATTCGGTCAAGGTGGTGTAACTATTGGTTCAGGTGGTTCACATTTAACACCAGGTATTGGTGATTTAATTGTACACGGTAATTTCATTGTATTCGGTACAGGTACTACTGTGGCAACTAATGAACTTTACGTTGAAGACCCACAAATCACATTAAACTACAACCCAACAGATGATACATCTCTTACTTCAGTAGCTTCAGGTATTAGAGTACAAAATGGTGCTGGTATATCATCTGGTGTAACTTCAGGTGATACCTACTTCACTATAGCTCGTATGGATACTTTAACAGGTATCGATCCAGGTAATACACCAAGTGTGGCTGAATATACAGGTTCAGTTGGTTACACTAATAGAGGTTGGTTAACTCAATTGAATGATATTGTCATTAGGAATAACAACTTAAACAATGGAGCACCAAATGGTGTCAGGGTTCTAGCGGAATTCGACATTTTAGATGGGGGGATCTATTAACATAGACCGAGGTTGGTACTAACTTTTAACACTTACCGCATATTTATAAGCCGAGTAATCAAATTTACTCGGTTTTTTTATGAATAAAGGTATTTGTGAACTACCCACCCACGCCAAAGGCGATGGGTTGGGCTTCGGAAGTCAGCACTCCTACTAATGTAGGCAGTTCGTCATGATTTTTCCTGTCAGTTCCTGACAAGATATTTCTTAAACTAAAATTCTTTATATTTATTGCTGCATTTATATCTCTATCGTGATGCGTCCCACAATTACTGCATATCCATAACATCATATATAAATATGTAGAAAAATGAAAAAGTTTAAAATTATTTGTTTTTATTTTAAAATTTATTTAATGTTGTGTATTAATTGTCGCTTACATCCCACCCACACTTCGTGATGAGTGGGCTTTACGCTCCGCTAATGTAAATTAACCAACTTTCTTTTAATCTTAAAAATCTTTTCTTTATATGGTTGAATCTCTTCTTCTACTAAATGGTCAAATTCAAAGTTTTTACTAGACATAGCACTTCTTTGGGCATAACTTTCTCGAACATATGAGATTTTATTCTCAATTCGACAAATTTTCACCTTATAGTACCAATATAATGTATGTTTCTTCATAAACTTTTCTTTTACCCAATTGTAAATATATTTCGATAAAAAGAAAATCATCATAAAATGAAAAAAATGGTACCTAAACTAAAGGTAATCTTGAAAGGTTCCTTTAAAGAGTCAATTCGTCTTGGTGATTCAAAAATTAAACCTGAACACATTTTATTATCAGTTTTTAATGATAAGAAGAATGAGGCGACTGAAGTTTTTGAAGAAATGGGATCTGATGTAACAGATTTAATGGAAAAGTTAGAAGGCTACTTGAGACTTAAAGTAAAAAATCCTAATATTGTAGAAGTTAAGATTGTTCCTTTCAGTGAGTCTTCAAAAAACGCCCTTAGTTCAGCAGAACTTGAATCAGATAAATTAAGGGATGAATTTATAGGGGTAGAACATTTAGTTTTATCCATATTAAAAAATAAAACACTAGATGGAACAAAAGTTTTAGGAAATCAGGGTATTACCTATAGAACTTTTCGAGAAACTTTATTAAATTTAAAAGAACAAAAAATAACAAATATGACAGGAGATTTTGAAGAATTAGACGACTTTAACAAGAAAGCAAAAAAAGCTTCACAAGGTAAGTCAACAACACCAATCCTTGATAACTTTGGCCGTGATGTAACCAAATTAGCTGCTGAAGGTGGGATTGACCCTATTATTGGTAGGGAAGACGAAATTGAAAGGGTGTCACAAATCCTTTCAAGACGTAAAAAGAACAACCCAATCCTTATTGGAGAACCAGGTGTTGGTAAGACCGCCATCGTGGAAGGGTTGGCTCTTAAAATCGTAGAGAGAAAGTGTCCACGTATTCTCTTTGATAAACGTGTGGTTAGTTTGGATTTAGCATCCCTCGTTGCTGGAACCAAATATCGTGGTCAGTTCGAGGAAAGAATGAAAGGGATCATGCAGGAACTTGAAAAAGCTCACGATGTTATCCTTTTCATTGACGAAATTCATACAATGGTGGGTGCAGGTAACGCATCAGGTTCTCTTGACGCTTCCAACATCTTAAAACCAGCATTAGCTCGTGGTGAAATCCAATGTATTGGAGCTACAACTCTTGACGAGTACCGTGAAAACATCGAAAAAGACGGTGCGTTAGCAAGACGTTTCCAAATGGTTCTAGTTGAACCGCCTTCAAAAGACGAAACCCTTATTATCCTTAACAACATTAAGGAAAAGTATGAAGATCACCACAAAGTGACTTATACCCCTGAAGCTGTTGAAGCTTGTGTTAAGTTAGCGGACCGTTATATTAACGACCGTGAACAACCTGATAAGTCTATCGATATTATGGACGAAGTTGGGGCAAGAATGCAAGTTCACATTAAACCACCACAAGAAATTCTTGAGTTGGAAGAGAAGTTAGGTGATATCGGTCGTCAAAAGAACGATGTTGTTAAAGCTCAACGTTACGAAGATGCAGCTAAACTTCGTGATGAAGAAAAGAGATTACAAGAAACTCTTGAACAAGCCACCGATAAGTGGGCTAAAAATCTTGACAAGGTTAGACCTGTTGTAAATGAAGATGATGTTGCTAAAGTTGTATCGATGGTTACTGGTATTCCTGTCACTAAAGTAGGCCAAAGTGAGACTGAAAAACTTAAAAACATGGACAAAGAGGTTAAGGAGAAAGTTATCGGTCAAGACCCAGCTATCGACAAAATCACTAAAGCGATTAAGAGAAATCGTGTTGGTATTAAGAACCAAAAGAAACCTATCGGTTCTTTCATGTTCCTCGGACCAACAGGTGTAGGTAAAACTCACTTAGCTAAAATGTTGGCTGAAAGTATCTTTGGTTCCCCTGACGCTCTTATCCGTGTTGATATGAGTGAATACATGGAGAAACACTCTGTATCTAAATTAATCGGAGCTCCTCCAGGTTATGTAGGTTACGAAGAAGGTGGTCAGTTGACTGAAAAAATCAGAAGAAAACCATTCTCAGTTATTTTGTTAGATGAAGTTGAGAAGGCACATCCTGATGTATTCAACATCTTACTCCAAGTTTTCGATGATGGTCACTTAAGTGATGGTTTAGGTAGAAAGGTAGATTTCAAAAACTGTCTTATCATCATGACATCTAACGTGGGAGCACGTAAACTTCAAGAGTTTGGTACTGGTGTTGGTTTCGGTACACAATCTAAGTTGGATTCAGCTGACGATGCAGCTGAAGGAGTTATCCAAGACTCACTTAAAAAGGCGTTTTCACCTGAATTCTTGAACCGTCTTGACGATATCATCATCTTCAAGTCTCTTGACAAGGATGATATTAAGAGAATCGTAGATATTCCTTTAAATGAGGTTATCGGACGAGTAAAAGAAATGGGTTATAACCTTAAAATTGATGATACGCTTAAAGAATATCTTATCGAAAAAGGTTACGATGAAAAATATGGAGCACGTCCTCTTAACAGAGCAATCCAAAGATACGTTGAAGACCCAATCGCTGAGAGAGTATTGGATGGTGATGTAAACATTGGTGATACAATCACAATTTCTTACGACACCAAAATCGAGGATGTTAAACTCGATGTGAAGAAACCTAAAGCCTCTAAGAAAAAAGAGGATAAAGGTGAGTAATCCTGTCTAAAAATAAAACCCGAGTAATCGGGGTTTTTTTATTGCATTTTTATTATTACCTTTGAATAAACTAAAAAACTATGAACATATACTTTTGGAACAAACGTAGCCTTGAAATGGAAAAGGTGTCTTATTTTAAAATCATACCTATTATTGTAGGTATTTTAGGTATAATTACCTGTCTGTTAGTCACCACCTATAACAGTGGTTTCGACTCAGGTAAAAGAGCTGAAATTATGGAAAAAGACGTAATAGTCTTATATCAAGAAGTTGAGAATACTTCCTTTACTCGTAGAAATTTTTATGAGTATCTAAAAGAAATCAATATTAAATTCCCTGAACTTGTTTTCGCTCAAGCAATGAAAGAATCGGGATTTAAATCACCTCTTTGGAAAGAGAATAACAATCCTTTTGGGATGAAAGAGGCTAGTAAACGTCCAAATAAACAAAATGGTACCCAAGGTAATTACGCTTATTACGATACTTGGAAGGATGCTGCTTTAGATTACACACTTTATCAATGTTATACGGGACTTAGTAAGTTAAAAACGGAAAAAGAATACCTAGCTTACCTAAAGGCTATGAATTATTATGATTCTGAACACCCCAATAACGGAAATTACTTGGAGGATTTGAAACATATCGCTGATAATATAGAAGATTATTTAAAAGAACCGAAGGATAAATAAAAAAAGGGGTTTTAGAACCCCTTTTTTTTCTTACCACCGTAAGGTATTTTCATCACAGGTATTCTATCCTGTAGGACTTTTGTGTTTTTAGTTACACTAGGGAAACCAATTCTATCATTTTTATGGAACTGTAAAAATCTATCAAATTCTTGTTGTACCAAAGTCATTACTTCTTCATGAGTAAGTTCGGGGTTTTTTCTTTTAACCTCCATCATTATTTCAGTGAACTTATCTTGAGTTCCCATACTACCTTCTCGTATTAACTGTTTTGCTTTATCTAGATTACTCATAGTTTTATTCTTTTTTATCTGACATACCACCAACTTCTGGGGTTTTAGTTTTTAATTCCTCAAAAACAACAATTTTTAATTCTTTTTCAAATTCTAATTGTAATGCTTTCAATAGTTCACTTCTAACTTTACCTTCTAATATTTGTAGACCACTAATGTTTGTGATACATTTATGACCACCCGAATTAGCTTGAATTACATCCCACCAAGAAACTTTCAAAAGTCTTAAAACACTCATAATTTGGTCTCTATTGGGGGCTGAGTTTAATTCAATGTAAGGTCTATCTAATAAGTTTTTTAAAGCGTTGTGCCATCTTTCAGTTGTATATTCAGGTTTTGAACCAGGAGGAACTTGTTTTCTCCAATCAAAACGAACACCGTTCTTTTCACCAACAATACCACCTTCAGTTTCACCATATATTGCTAATAAATCATGGAAAGTAAAACCAACGGCACCTTCACCAGCTTCTCTTTCTGTAGCGTATTTTATACGTTCAAGGGTTACATAGTTATTTTTAAGTGTTGATTCAAATCTCTTTAATACTCTTTGTGTTATCTCACCTAAATTGATACCCTTTAACGCTCTTTCCCCTTTGAATGGATTACAACTTGATTGTAAAATACCCATTGGCCAAACAATGATTAAAAAATTAGCATCAGGGAAATTTTTAAAAGGTACATAACGGTCGTAAGCGCCAGGTTTAGATAAAGGACCACCACCCCATTGTGAAATAATACCCGTTACAGGGTCGTATTTTACATTTTCACTAGTTCTCATAGTTTCCTGATAAATTCTAGCATTTTGTGCCATAACTTCAGGTGAAACATATCCAGATTCTCTAGCTAATCTTACAATATTGTGGAATATATTAAGAAGTGATGGAGTACATTCCATTACTAACTTCTCTAAAAATTGTGGTTTGTTTTTGTAAGCCAATAAAAGTTTATTAGTTACAAGAGCCATCGTCTTTTTATTATGTTCTAAATCTTTTTCTTTATCTAAAGCAAAAACATAATTCATAACCTGTTCAGGGTTAATCCCCATTCTAGCATAATCAGCACTATCTATTGTTGAAATCATTTTGATATCTGATTGTGGGAATAATTCTTTTGGAGAAACAATTTGTGAGATTGTTTCAACGTTTGACCTAGCCTGTCTAAACGATTTTGATGTATCACTTACAGCACCAACTTGTTTATCGTGGTGGTCAGTATGTATAACAAACATTGGTTTACCGTGGGCAAAGTCAACTAAAACTGGCATTATATCACCCCTTGCCATAGGTTTCTTAATTGTGAATTCCTTATCACCATATTGAATAATTTCTGCCTCAACAACTTTAATACCGTGTTGTTCGAGATAATATTTCATTGCAATAGCAGTGGTAACACCATCTAAGTCTTGGTGAAAGTATATTTTGGCACTATCATATCGTTGAGCTAACTCTTTGATATTTCTAATACCTGACTCAATTAAAAGATATTCGTTTTCTAATAAAAATGTTGCCATTTAAAAATCTTTATTAATAAATATCACGAATTTTCTTTCAATTTATCTTCTTGGATTTTTATATATTTATCCAAATATTGTTTAGCTTTGTAGAGGTCTTGAATACCATTCTTATGTTTCCAACGAGTCACGTATTTAACAACATTTCCTTCAAAAAAATCGAGATTGTGTTGTGCAGAATAATCCCACATTTCAGTTTTTCCTTGGTTGTAATGGGATGGATGTTCAACTTGTTCTTTACTCATAAATAAATTTGTTTGTCTAATAACTTTATTATATCTTTGTAATTGTAAATCAAAATCAAATAAAACTGTATGTCAAAAACTAAACAGACTGTTGAAATTAAGAAACTAACCGACTACAATTTCCCTCCAGAAGTTTTCATCCCCCTCAAAAGTGGAAAATTTATTGACCATATAATTTCTAAAAAAGGTGGTACAATGCCTGCAACTATTACTGTTGTTGTAGGTGAACCTGGTTCGGGTAAGACCACACTTTTGGTTGATAAAATGTCAGGTATTGAAAGACATAATGAAAATAAAAAGTGTCTTTATATTTCTTCTGAAATGAACCCAATCGATAATCGTGAGTTGGCAGAAGAACTCCCTCAATTAATGGAACTTAACACCCTTTATCTTGCTGATTACGACAACCCTAAAACAACCTTAGAAGAGGCTCTAGACATGGGTTGGGATTATGTATTGATGGACTCCTTCATGGATGTGAAAGATAAGATTAAAGATTCCCAAGATAAAATGACCGCATCAGCCGTTGAAACTTGGTTGATAAATCTTTTAGTTAAACATACTAAAGGTCAAAATACTTTAAAGAAATACACAGCTTTCGACGTTATCCAACACATAACTAAAGGTGGTGAGTACGCTGGTTCTACGAAGTTAAAACATAACACTACCGCCATGGTGTATGTACGTATCGATGAAGCAACGGGCCAACGTTACCTTGTATACGTTAAAAACCGTAGAGGTGATATTCGTAAAAAACTTTACATGGTTCTCGATAAAACAAGTGGTGAACTTAATTACGACTCTAAGAAGTACAACGAATTGGAAAAGGCCATTCAAATCCAAAAACAAATGGAAACCTTCCAATCAGAAAATGACGATAAGTTGTTAGAACTTCTACAAAAATCTGACACTACAGATGGTAAAATTAAAGAGATTGTAAGTATAGGTGATTACAATAAAGAAATTGATGAAGCTGTAGAAAGAGTTCGAAATGGTGAAGGAATTCCACATGAACAAGTGATGGAAGAAATCGAAGAGTTGGTAGAGTTGAATCATATAGACAATGATGAACTAACTGATTAATAGCTTGTATTTATAGGAAAGTATTATTATAGTTAAACAAAACAAAAAACATGGAAAACATTAGGTACGAAAATTTTAAAAAAGAAGTGAGAGATAATTACCCAATTCGTAAGAATTTGACTCTTGCTGAACTCAACATTGATTTTGAAGATGCTGAGAGTCGTAATGGTAATATCACTCTTGAAGGGGCTAAGTTAAAACTCTCTTCAGGTGCTTTCAAATCACTTTTGAAAACATTAAAGATTAGTGATACTTTCATGGGTAAATTCACAGATATTTTTGGTATGAATTCTCGTAACCAATTGGTTAAGATTATCAAATCAAAGATGTCAGCTCAAAAAGATATGAAGGTTGCTATCTACATTGCACCATCAACTCTTAGAGTTGTCGCAATCACTGACGCTAGTAAACCTTACATTTCACCTGATTTCTATTTTGATATGGTTGAAAACGTAATCAACGACCATCAATTGGAAGTTGGTAGTATGTCAATCTCAAGTGATGGAAACGTACAAGTTTCTACTGTTAAAAACTCTTGGGGTTTTGATATTCCTGATTTGAAGGATGAAGCTTTCCATACAGGTGTTATTGTAACTGCCGGTCCAACTGAAGATATCGCGATTGACCCATACATTCTCCGTCTTGTTTGTACAAACGGTATGGTTGGTCCTCGTCGTCTTGAAATGGGTCCACGTTTGTTGGATAACAATATCGATAGTATCAATCAGTTCATGAGAGATATTAAAGGGTTGGCTGAAACTAACAAAAAGTTTCAAGGTGTTTTCTCAGACCAAGTAAGAAAGATGAATTCAATTTCAGCGTCTTACAGCGAAATGTTGAAGCTTCGTGAACTTGTAGCTAGTAAAGCTACAGATAAGTCTGACGCTCGTGTTGAGGCAGTTCTTGACCGTTTCTTCCCTATTGGTGAAGCTAAAGGTATGTACAAAGAAAAAGGTATTAACCTTGAAAACTTAACCAATCGTCATTGGAAGAATGCAAAAACTAACATGACAACTTGGGAACTTCTTAACTCTCTTACTGATGTGGCATCACACGACTACGGTATGGGAATTGGTGAACACGCTAAGAATGATTTAAGGAAACAAGCTGGATTGTTCATGTTCAAAAAAGAATACGACACTGAGTTTGTACTTTAAAAAACAAAAAGGAACCTACGGGTTCCTTTTTTATTTAAATCTATTTTTCATTGTGTTATAATTATTGGTTATTTCTTGTTGTGATAGTTCCCTATTATGAACAGTAACCATACCAATATAACCATTTAATAATCTAGTGTAATCATAATCTGAACCAATAACTAATGGGTCACTATTTGTGTTTATACCAAATGAAGTGTTAGTACCCACCAATTCACCATCTAAATATAGTTTATAATTGTTGGTCCATTAACTAAAGATACGTCAGCGTTACGCATCAAATCATACCATGTGGTACCGCCGTTATATGAACTAATATTACCAGCATCCACATAAAAAACTAACCCATCTCCACTTATTTGTCCACTACCTTCTACTGTACTCATTTTAAACTAATGGTTTAACCCATTCTGGTGTTGATAGTATTTGTGTTATTTCCTCATAGTTATAAGGCCCTTCTTTAGTTGTTAAAGCATCTACTGAAGGTGGTATAGTTTCTGAATCCCATTTAACAAATGTTTTGGTTCCGTCAACTGATTTTCGAACAGTGTCGGCCGAAGTTTCTAAAACTTCATTAAAATTAATGTTAGGTAATTCACTAACATTAAAAACCATAAACTCTCTGTGACCATAAATGTGTGACATATTAAATGTATCTATTTTTTAAAGCATTGTAATTTTGTGATATTTCAGATTCAGATAGGGCTCTATTATAAATTTTAATATTTGATATGTCACATTTAAGGAAATCTAATTGTGCTGAAATATCATCCCATCTTGTGGCAATTCTAACCTTACCATCAGATGATGGCGTTCCTGCGTAACTTAATGTACCACCATTTAAAGTAGTATTTCACTTATAGCATCATCGCCATTAAATAAAAAATAAACACGAAAATTAATATCCTAATATTTTTTAAAGGCTAATAATAAATTTCCCTCTCCTCTTCCCCAATTCGTTGTATTTGATATAGAATTGTTAATGCCTGTCCAAATTGTTT
>Ga0209605_1000211_pt1 | contig 81296 bp, 54 predicted proteins | sample AD_UKC035_MetaG_FD_184408 | JGI IMG/M metagenome (GOLD analysis project Ga0209605, IMG submission 184408) | Active sludge microbial communities of municipal wastewater-treating anaerobic digesters from USA - AD_UKC035_MetaG (SPAdes) (version 2) | ecosystem: Engineered > Bioreactor > Anaerobic >...
CATAAGCAGAAATACACTGTACAGTAAAATGAAAAAATATAGGGTAAAGGTATAACTCTTTACTTTCATTTCCCATTTCACATTACAACCCATATTTGTATATCCTTAAAACTTAATTGCAAACCGAAATGCAGTCCCCAATAAAATAATCAATAAAAATATATTGAATAACAATAAAATTATATTGCATATCAATAAATCATATGCTATACTACAAACGATGGAAGTGAAATAAGACTTTTCATGAAATTTTGGAGGATGATTTTATGTGGAGCGGTAGGAAATCAATTAGTTTAAGCAAGTTCTGCGTGCTGGTATTTGCTGTTATGCTGATAGGAACCGTTTTATCGGCCCCCTGGCTTATAAGGTGGTTTCGGCCTGATTTAGCCGAAAAAAAAGCTTTATTCCTGTCAACCATATACTCCGGCAGTATTCCTGCAGCAATACTGCTGTACTGCCTCTATCGACTTCTTCATCAAATTGAGCTTGAACAGGTTTTTATCACAGAAAATGTGGCATACCTTCGGCGGATTTCCTGGTGTTGTTTTGCGGGATCTGTTATCTGCTTAGCTTCAATACCTTACTATTTTCCGTGGTGCTTTGTGGCTGTAGCAGCCGCATTTATGGGGCTGATTGTCCGGGTTATCAAGAATGTTATTGCGCAGGCGGTTGAACTTAAGAACGAATCGGAACTTACGATTTAAAGGAGGAAGGGGATATGCCCATAATTGTGAATTTGGATGTAGTGATGGCAAAGCGAAAAATGTCCTCCGGAGAACTGGCTGAGAAGATTGATATAAACCAGGCCAATCTTTCAATACTTAAGACCGGTAAAGCCAAAGCAATACGTTTCTCAACACTGGAGGCAATCTGCAAAGCTCTGGAATGCCAGCCGGGTGATATTCTGGAATTCAGGGAGTAAGACTAAGAATAAGGAGATTATATATGAAAGGGAATATTTTAAGTAATAACGGACAACTGGCTGCCGACGAAGTGCTGCAGGCAGCCGGAGGAGGGATACCGGCGGCATATGGGGCCAAAGAACCTTTCATAGCTGACAGCAGGGATACAATTTTTGCGGTGCTTGCATTTGTGCTGGGGTTTTTCTTTGTAAGATGGGTAATGTTTTCCTGGCAGGGATGGGGTGTTGCAGTGTTTACATTTGGATATTACATTGCCGTAACAATGTATTTTATAAAAAAAGGAGTAACCATTACCCGTTCAGGTTTCTTTTGGCTGGCTGTGGTTGTATTAGTAGGAATAAGCTATTCATTATATTCTAATAATGGCTTGGAGCCGTGGCGCAGCCTGTTCCTGTTCTGTGGGGCCGTTTACTATGTAATCAGTGCCTCAGGACGATTGATTCTTGCCAATACCAGCAATTGGCTCATACTGGACGGGATTAATGCCATGTTTGTTATTCCGTTTAAAAACTTCGGATGTCAATACAAAAGCCTTTATTCATCAATACATATTAAGAGAAGCTTTGGTAAGCAGTTTTTATCCATCGCACTGGGATTGATGCTGACGTTATTGATTGCGGGCATGGTTTTGCCGCTGCTTTTGAGAGCGGACAGCGGAGGGTTCTCCAGAATTGCAAATGGGCTTATTGAATATTTCCGATGGATGCAGAATCAGTTTTCAGAAACAATATTCAACATTATCCTTTCGATACCTGTAGCAGCTTATTTATTTGGGCTTGTAGCAGGCTGTGCCCATAACAGGGGCTGCAATACGTTTAAAAGAGAAGGTATCCAATATGGGGTTCAATCCATGAGGGTACTTGCAGCCGCTACTGTTTACACCGTGCTCGGTTTAATATGCTGCTTGTATATGGTATTTATCGGCAGCCAGCTTCCTTACTTTTTCTCAGCCTTTGCAGGACAGAGGCCGGAGGGGTGGCAGATATACTCCGAATACGCCCGCAGCGGATTTTTTGAGCTGTGCCAAATTGCTGCGATTAACCTGACATTGCTGACATTGGCAAACCTATTTTGTAAAAAACCTCAAAAGAACTATATATTAAAAACACTTAACTGCCTGCTTTCTCTGCTGACTTTGCTGTTAATTGCCGCAGCATTCAGCAAGATGGCGCTTTATATAGGAGCGTACGGGCTTTCCATACGCCGCCTGCTGCCCTGTTTATTCATGGTATTCCTTGCCGTTGTTTTTGTCGGCGTTATTGTACTGCAGAAAAGGCAGTTCTCAATTGTGCGGCTTTCAGCTTTTACAGGTACTTTGATTATGTGCGCCCTTTGCCTGCTTAATCCGGACGGTTTTGTCGCCTCCTATAATGCTGACCGTTACCTTGCGGGAACACTAAAAAGCTTTGATGTACAAATATTGTATCAGTCGGGTCCTGCGGGGATTGATCCCGCATTAAAGGTTTATTCCCGAACGGCAGATGAAGAATTAAAAGCTGAGCTTACGGAATATATATATCACCAGCAGCGGGAGAGTGCAAAAAAACTCGGACGGACACAGGACAATCTGCAGAGCATGCTAGTCCGGCAGAAAACAGCTGAGTTTGCTGAGCTGATTTCAGGGGACAGTTTTAAATCTTATGTGCCAGGCACCGAACAAAAGAACGTACTAAGGTAAATATTTGCATTATGTATACCTTCTGTCAGGATTAATGCAGAAGGTGTATTTTTGTGTATAACAATAAACCCCCGGCCATGCCGGGGGATATTTATTCGTCTTTGATACAATTCATTTATAAAAATACAATACTTTTCCTGCGCTATAAAAAGGATTTTTTCCCATATATATAGAAATATTGATGACTATATAGTAACGGAGGAGGAGAGGTTCCAAGAGAAGCATTAGGGTGAAAGACGCTGCAGATACCCTTGCTGTACATTTGGAATGTAAGATATGGAAAGCTTATATAGTCAAGTAAATATCAGCATATGGAAGAAAGAGATGATTTGCCTGGTGGGAGCAGGGGGTAAAACCTCCGCAATGTTCAGGCTGGCCAAAGAACTTTCGGGTACGGGAAAAAAGGTTCTTGTCACAACTACCACAGCTATTTATTATCCTTTAGAGAATCAAAATGTTCAAACAGTAATCGCGGATCTTTTGCTGCCGGATTTGTTTAAGAGCATAAGAAGCGGTATAACTGTTTACGGCAGGGCACTTTCTAGAGAAGGCAAGCTGCTGGGGGTTGATCCGGAATTTCTGGATACCCTTTTTTTAAAAGACATATTTGATTATATAATCGTAGAAGGAGACGGTTCAAGAGGGAGGCCTCTGAAGGCGCCTGCGGAGCATGAGCCTGTCATACCCTCCCTTGCTTCCAGAGTGCTTGGGCTGGTTGGCCTTGATTGTGTCGGAAAAAAGGTATGCCCGGAAAATGTCCACAGGACGGAAATCTTCTGCAATATAACGGGCTGCCGTGAGGGGGATATTATCGATGCAGATATTATCGGCAGATTAATCGCCCATGAAGAGGGTTTGTTCAAAGCCGTTCCTTCCCGGGCTGAACGATATGTGGTGTTAAATAAGGCAGACGGGGAAAAGGAATGGTCTGCAGCCGGCAAAATTATTCAAAGGCTTTCTGATATGGGGTATGAGCCTGACGGGATAGTAGTTACAAAATTGGGGATGTGAAAATATGATCAGCGGCATTATACTTGCATCGGGATTATCCAGGAGAATGGGTACGGACAAGCTGCTGCTTCCGGTTGGGGGAATTCCCGTAATTGAGAGGGTTATAGCAGCGGCCTCAAAATCGGAGCTTGGAGAAATTATATTAGTGTGCGGCAGCGATTCTGTGGCCGATATAGGGAAGAAATACCGGGCAAAAATTGTGGAGAATAATGCTCCTGAAACGGGGCAAAGCCATTCTGTCGGTTTGGGGGTTAAGAATTCCTGCCGGTCTGCCGAAGGTTTTATGTTTATTGCGGGGGATCAGCCCTTTCTCGATGAAAGTATTATCAATAAACTGATTGGAAAATTTTTACCGGGGCATTGCAATGCCGTAGTTCCCCTGTATAATGGAATAAAAGGAAACCCTGTGATATTTGCTTCAAAGCTGAGAAATAAGCTTATGAGCCTCTCGGGAGATTCGGGAGGGCGCGTATTGCTTGAAGAAATGAAAGAGGGAATCATTACTGTCAATTTTGCTGATGCGAAACCGGGCCTGGATATTGATACCTGGGAAGAATATGAAGCAATAACAAAGCTGGAGGGCGAAAATGGATGATATTATTATCGTAAAAGGTGCGGGGGACATTGCAACCGGAATAGGGCACAGGCTTCATAGATGCGGCTTCAGGCTGCTTCTCACCGAAATTGAGAAACCAACGGTCGTAAGGCGTTTTTCTTCCTTTGCAAATGCCGTTCTGAAAGGTGAAGCGGAAGTGGAAGGTGTCCGTGCGGTAAAAGCGGAATGTATCGAAGACATATATGAAATATGGAATAATAGCCATATACCGGTACTGTGCGACAGTGAAATGAAGATACTTGAACAGATAAAACCATTGGTGATTGTTGATGCTGTTTTGGCAAAAAGAAACACGGGAACATATAGAGGGTCGGCTCCTGTCACAATTGGCGTCGGTCCCGGATTCGAGGCGGGGGCGGACGTTGATGCCGTGGTTGAGACTAATAGAGGGCATGATTTGGGAAAGGTCATATACAAGGGAACAGCTTGCGCCGATACAGGAATTCCGGGATATATAATGGGTTATTCACAAGAACGGCTGCTTCGTGCACCGGTAACGGGTATAACAAGGAATACCCGTGAGATAGGAGATATTGTGAAGCAGGGAGATGTGGTTTCATTTGTAGATGATGAGCCGGTAAAATCCAATATAGACGGAGTAATAAGGGGGCTTATTGCAGATAACACTTATGTACAGAAGGGTTTGAAAATAGGAGATATAGACCCCAGGGGCATAAGGGAATATTGCTTTACAATATCGGACAAGTCAAGGTCGGTAGCAGGGGGAGTGCTGGAAGCAATATTAACACTCAGAAAAGAAAAGTATGGAAGGTGAGATTATGGAGTATGCGATTTTAGAGAAGCTTGCCGCAGAAGTAAAGGCAAACAGAAAGGCTGCACTTGTGACTCTGGTCGAGGAGCAGGGTTCATCACCGGGCAAAAAGGGCTTTATGATGGCTGTATTTGCTGATGGAAGCACTCTTGGCACTATAGGGGGCGGCAATCTTGAAAACAAAGCACGGGAATATGCTCTTCTCTGTATGAGTGAAGGAAAGAACAAGCTAATGGAGATGGAGCTTGATGATACCGGAGAACTCCATATGCAGTGCGGGGGCAAGGCAAATATCTTTATAAAGGTATTCAAGGCAAAAGACAGCCTGGTTATTGCGGGAGGAGGGCACATAGCCCTTGAACTGCATAAGCTTGGAAAGCTGATGGGATTTCATATTGTCATAATGGAGGACCGGGAGGAATATGGTAATAATGAACGGTTTCCCGGCTGTGAAATCCATGTGGGAGATATTGGAGAGTGCATGAGTAAATATCCCATAGATGAAGACTGCTATGTAGTCATTGTAACGAGAGGGCATGCAAGCGATGCGGATGCGCTAAGAGCAGCAATAGGAAAAGGCGCAGGTTATATTGGGATGATAGGCAGCCGACAGAAGACACAATTTGTCTTTAACAGGCTTCTCAGTGAAGGCTGTAAAAAGGAGGACCTGGAAGCCGTGTATGCACCTATCGGCTTGGGCCTTGGAGGGGACTCCCATCAGGAGATAGCATTGAGTATTATAGCTGAGATAATGCTTGTAAAAAAAGGCGGCAGCCTTAAGCATATGAGGGATTTGAGATGAGTGTTGAACAGAAACAAAAAAGAATAGAGATTGCGGCGGGCAGGGAAAAAGCAGACCTGGCAATCAAAAATGCCAGTATTGTGAATGTGTTTACAAATGAAATAATATCCGGCGATATTGCAATCCATGACAGCCTTATAGTTGGTGTCGGAGACTATTCAGGCAGGGAAGAGATTGATGCCGGCGGCATGTATGTTTGCCCGGGGCTTATTGACTGCCATGTTCATATTGAATCCAGCATGATAACTCCGGCTGAATTTGCAAGAGTTGTTTTACCTCATGGAACGACTACGATTATTGCAGATCCCCATGAAATTGCCAATGTATGCGGTGTTGAAGGAATTCATTTCATGCTGAATGAGGCCCGGAACGTGCCTATGAATATATTTTACATGATGCCTTCCTGTGTACCTGCGACTCCTTTTGAAAACAACGGAGCCGCTCTTACGGCAAGGGTAATGGAGCCCTTTGCAGGCAGCTGCCATATCCTCGGGCTTGGAGAAGTTATGAATTACCCGGGAGTACTGGCCGGGGACAGGGATATCCTGAACAAAATCGAGCTTTATGATAATGCGGTTGTAGACGGACATTCCTCGGGATTATCGGAGCATGAGCTTTGTGCATACAAGGCTGTTGGTGTGCTGACCAACCATGAATGCACAAATATTGATGAGGTCATCGCACATCTGAGGCTTGGCATGTATGTGCAGATAAGAGAGGGCTCAGCCGCCAGAAACCTTGAGGACATTATATCAGGGCTTATTGAACGGGACGTTCCTCTGAACCACTGCCTGTTTTGCACTGACGACAAGCACCTGGAGGATATTTCCAGGGAAGGCCATATAAGCTGCAATGTAAAAAAGGCAATCAGCCTGGGTGTAGACCCTATTGAAGCAATAAAAATGGCAACAATAAATCCGGCCAAGTGCTACCATTTAAAGCGCTTAGGAGCTATAGCCCCCGGATATTCGGCTGATTTGCTTATTCTGTCCGATTTAAACAGCTTTGATATTGAAAAGGTGCTTTTCCGCGGATCGGTTGTTTGTGAAAAGGGGAAAAAGCCTGATATAAGCAGAATCATAGATGACCCAAATGTATTAAACACAGTAAGAATCCCTAACTTATCCCCTGAACACCTGAAAATAAAAATTAAAGGTGATAAGGCAAATGTTATAACCATCATCCCGAATCAGCTGATTACAAAAAAAGAAAGGCTTGCAGTGCCCAAGGACAACGGAAACAATTTCATACCGGATGAGGTGTTTTCAAAAATTGCTGTTGTGGAGCGGCACAAAGCCACGGGAAACATAGGGCTTGGAATTGTAAAAGGCTTTGGTATCAGGAATGGTGCCATAGCATCCACTGTTGCCCATGATTCCCATAATCTTATCATAATCGGCGATAACGATGCTGACATGCTCCTGGCTGCGAAAGTACTGAAGGAAGCTAACGGAGGTTATACCGTTGTAAGCGGCGGAGAGGTAACAGGTACGCTGCCGCTGCCCATAGCCGGCCTTATGAGTGACAGAGATTCATTTTTTGTGGAAAACAAGCTGTCCGGCATGATAGAGTCAGCAAAAAGCCTTAAAATACCTGACGGAATTGATCCCTTCGTAACCCTGTCATTTCTTGCGCTGCCGGTCATCCCCGAGTTAAGGGTAACGGATAGGGGCCTCTTTGATGTTGGAAGCTTCAGTTTTATTGATATATAGCTGCTTGCAAAATAAACGGATAAAAGGAAGTGCCTTTTATGAGTGAAGATATGGACTTGATAATCAAGAATGGGACAATCATTACTGCTTCGGAGTCATATAAAGCTGATATTGCTGTGAAAAACGGCAGGATTGCGATGATTTCGGGGAATATACAGGCAGCAGGTGAAAGGGTTGTTGATGCCGCCGGCAAATTGGTACTGCCGGGTGCCATTGATGCTCACGTGCATCTGGAGCTGCCTGTCGGAGAAACCGTCTCGGCGGACAGCTACGAATCCGGTACACGGGCTGCTGCCTGTGGGGGTACGACGATGGTATTCGACTTCGTTACCCAGGAGAAAGGCATGGGTCTTGTGGAAACAGCAGACAGCAGGCTGGGATATGTTGCGTCCCGGGCTTGTGTTGATTATGCCTTCCATATTGCCGTTACCGACCTGACCGATAAAGTCCTTGATGAGTTCAAGGCTTCTGTAGAGTTCGGAGTGCCAAGCTTCAAGCTGTATATGGTTTACAAAGATATGATGGTGGATGACGGGGTAATAGCCGATGCTTTGGTAAGGTCAAAGGAGACGGGTGCCTTGGTTGCCGTACATGCGGAAAACCCATACATTATTGACAGAAGAATAAAGAAGCTGCTGTCACAGGGGAAAACATCGGCATGGTATCATTATGAAAGCCGGCCCGAGTTCGTAGAAGCAGATGCGGTAAGGAGAATGGTCTATCTTGCCAGAACCTTCGATGCTCCCCTGTACATCGTGCATCTGGCAAGCAGGGAAGGCTTGGAGGAAGTTTCAGGAGCCAGGGACGAAGGCTTTGAAATATATGCGGAGACCTGCCCCCAGTACCTGAATTTCAACAATGAAGTGTATAAGAGAGAGGATGGCAGGAATTTCGTATGCTCTCCTTCCATTAAGGGGGAGGACAGCCGGAGGGCATTGTGGGAAGGCCTGAGAAGAGGATATATTTCAACGGTTGCCACAGACCACTGCCCTTTCCAGTCTTATGAAAAGGATTGGGGCAAGGACGATTTCACAAAGATTCCCAATGGCTGCATGGGAGTTGAGAACATGTACCCCTACATGTTAAGTGAGGCAAATAAAGGGAACATTACCTTCAATAAGGCAGTAGAGGTTTGTTCCGCCAATGCAGCAAGGATTTTCGGCTGCGCTCCGCAAAAGGGAACTTTAGCTGTGGGCAGCGATGCTGATATAGTTATATATGATCCGGAAAAGAAATTTATTGTGACTAGAGAAAACATGCATTCCGATGTAGACTACACCATATGGAAAGACTGTGAAATGAGCGGCTATCCCGTTATGACCTTCTCCCGGGGCAGACTGGTGTATGAGGAGGGCTCCTTTTTGGGAGAGCCCGGATGGGGCAAATTTGTGAAGTGTTTTAGGAAGTAAGGATTATAGAAGAGGACACGGGGACGTTTCGAGGACACGGGGACGTTTCTCCTGTCCCGCTTTTAGCGGGACAGGAGAAACGTCCCCGTGTCCTCGAAACGTCCCCGTGTCCTCCCTCGAACCTCGAACCTCGTACCCGAAAAATGCTTAGCATTTTTATTGACAGAATTTACTAAACATTCTATAATTATATTGACTAGACAATCAAATTTTTCTCAATATGTTCATATGGAAATTATAAAGATATTAGATAGTAGGGGAGATGCAGATGGAAGAAATAAGAAAGCTGGTTAGCCAATTCAAAAAGCTTGACAGCAATGCTATGTGCAACAATGATTTTCTTTTAACATGGGAAAAAACCGATGATGAGATTCATGCAGTATTCCAGGCGGCGGAAATACTCCGCAAAATGAGGGAGAACAATATATCTCCCAGGATATTCGACAGCGGGCTTGCAGTATCTCTGTTCAGGGACAATTCAACAAGAACCAGGTTCAGCTTCAGCAGCGCATGCAATCTGCTGGGCCTTACCGTACAGGATTTGGATGAAGGGAAGTCCCAGATAGCTCATGGGGAAACAGTGCGGGAGACTGCAAACATGATTTCCTTTATGGCTGATGTTATCGGTATCCGCGACGATATGTATATCGGCAAGGGCAATACATATATGAGGGAGGTTTCCAAAGCCGTACAAACAGGATATGAAGAGGGAGTCCTGGAGCAGAGGCCGACCCTGGTGAATCTGCAGTGCGACATAGATCATCCTACACAGTGTATGGCCGATATGCTTCACTTAATAAACTATTTCGGCGGTGTGGAAAACCTTAAGGGCAAAAAGATAGCCATGACATGGGCATATTCTCCTTCCTACGGCAAGCCTTTGTCAGTGCCCCAGGGGGTAATAGGCCTGATGACAAGAATGGGAATGGATGTGACTTTGGCTCACCCGGAAGGCTATGAACTGCTGTCAGACGTTGAGGATATAGCAAGAGCAAACGCCGCAAAATCAGGAGGGAAATTTTCCAAGACCAATTCAATGAAGGAAGCCTTTGCAAATGCCGATGTGGTATATCCCAAAAGCTGGGCTCCCTATGCCGCAATGGAGAAGAGGACGAATCTCTATGGAGAAGGAAAGTTTGATGAAATCAAAGCTCTTGAAAAGGAACTCCTTGCCCAGAACGCCGGGCATAAGGACTGGGAATGCACAGAAGAAATGATGAAGCTTACAAAGAACGGTAAAGCCCTGTATTTGCACTGCCTGCCTGCTGATATTACCGGAGTCAGCTGCAAGGAAGGGGAAGTTGCCGCATCTGTGTTTGACCGGTATCGTACACCTTTATATAAACAGGCCGGTTATAAGCCGTACATTATTGCTGCGATGATATTCCTGAGCAAGGTCAAAAATGTGCCTGAGACCTTTGAAATGCTGATGGATTCAAATTACCCCAGGTTCTCCGGGAAATAAACCGGCAAAAAATAGATAAGGTATATTTTTAACGAAAATCGAGGTACTGTTATGTCTAATGAAGTTACAAACAAAATACTGGACGCAGCTCTTGAAATAGTTGCGCAGAATAAAATAAGCGGCACGAGGATGCATTTGATTGCAAAGGAGGCAGGGGTGGTACAATCCAACGTGCATTATTATTACCCTACCAAAAATGACCTGATGATTGCATTGCTGGACAGAATCCAGGAGAGATTCACCGAGAAAAGGATGAGTTCAGTGGATCTGGAGAAAAAGTCTTTTGAAGAAAATCTCCGGGGGCTTTTTCATGAGAAGAAGGATGACATATATAACCACAAAAAAATTGATTATGTGCAGTTTGATTTCTGGGTACAGGGAACCGCAAACCCTGAAATAAGGGAAAAATTCATAGGCGCTTTTAATATATGGAGAAGTAACATAACAGAGGTATTGAATCAGATGCCGGGTTTTCCGGAATGTAAATCTGAGCAATGTGCAATGCTTCCGTATTTGTTAGTTTCCATAATGATGGGAGCATCTATGCAGTATCTTATTGATGAAGGTAAATTCAATCTGGACGCTTATTTTGATGCAGCAGAAAATATGATACTTAATTTCGTTAAATAGAGCAAATAAGGCAGGTGATGCACTTGATCAGCTTCAAGGTGAACGGAAGGGCAGTAAATGTACGGGAAGGAACCAATCTGTTGAAATACCTTCGGGAGGAAGAAAGGCTGACATCTGTTAAAAATGGCTGTGACAGCGGGGTATGCGGCAGCTGTACGGTTTTGATAGACGGTAAGGCAGCAAGGTCATGTACACTGAAGGCCGATAAGCTGCAGGGCAGGGAAGTGCTTACTGTCGAAGGGCTTGACGGAAAAGAAAAAGAAGTGTATTCAAATGCTTTTGCTGAAGCGGGGGCCGTACAATGCGGCTTCTGTACCCCGGGAATGATGTTGGCTTCAAAGGCGCTGCTTGATAAAAACCCGGATCCTTCTGAAGAAGAAATAAAGAAGGCAATCAGGAATAATATCTGCAGATGCACAGGCTATGTGAAGATTGTCAAGGCAATAAGGCTTGCTGCCGAAGCTTTAAGGGAATCAAAGCATATCAGCTTGAGTACATGCAGTTCCAATATCGGACAGAATTGGCGCAGGGTAGATGCCATACAGAAGGCACTGGGCGAAGCAACTTACTGTGATGATGTTTTCATGGAGGATATGCTTTATGTTTCTGTTCTGAGGGCAATGAAGCCCAGGGCAAGGGTGCTGTCCGTCGATACAGACGCGGCCAAAGCCCTGGAAGGGGTGAAGGCTGTCCTGACAGCAGAGGACATACCGGGAGAAAATTATCAGGGGTATATTTTCAAGGATTGGCCCACCTTTGTACCTGTGGGAGAAATGACCCGCTATGCAGGAGATGCCGTAGCAGCGGTTGCCGCTGAAACTAAAGAACTGGCGGAAGCTGCAATAAGGCTTATTAATGTGACCTATGAAGAAATGGAGCCTGTTACCGACGCAAAATATGCCATGAGGAGCGATGCGCCGAAAATTCATGAGAAGGGCAATATTTTAAGCAGGACTTATGTAAAAAGGGGAAATCCCGAAAAAGCAATGGCAGAGTCCAAGTATGTGGTGAAGAACACCTACAGGACGCCTCCCGTTGACCATGCCTTTATTGAGCCTGAAAGCGCGGCAGCCTTTTATGAGGTCGATGTTCTGACAGTGTATGCCGCTACCCAAAGCATCACCCACGACCATCATGAGTTATGCCGTGTTCTGGGATTGCCTCATGACAAGGTAAGAGTGATTCTGCAAAATGTAGGCGGCGGCTTCGGAGGCAAGGAGGACTTGAGCGCCCAGCATTATGCAGCTTTGGCCGCCTTTTATACAAAGAAGCCATGCAAATACACTTTTACCAGGGAAGAAAGCCTGTTATGCCATCCAAAACGGCACGGTATGGAACTGGAGGTTGCAACAGGCTGTGATGAACGGGGAATGCTGACCTTCATGACTGCAAGGATAATAGCCGACACAGGCGCTTATGCGTCTTTGGGGACTGCGGTTCTGGAGCGGGCATGTACTCATGTCTGCGGTCCATACAGTATCCCCAATGTGGAACTGGAGGGCTTCTGTGTATATACCAACAATGCCCCGGCAGGCGCATTCAGAGGCTTTGGAGTGCCTCAGTCCAATTTTGCGGGAGAGGCCAACATGGATCAGCTGGCAGACCTGGCAGGCATCGACAGGTGGGAGTTTCGCTACAGAAATGCCGTAGAACCGGGGATGGTGCTGGCAAACGGCCAGGTATGCGGCGATGATACAGCTGTCAAGGAAACACTCCTTGCAGTCAGGGATGAATACTACCGGAGCAGATATGCAGGAATAGCATGCGCTTTTAAGAATACAGGGATAGGAGTAGGCTTGCCTGATGTCGGGCGCTGCCGTATAAGAATAAAAGAGGGCAAGGTTGTTGTATATTCTGCCGCCTCCTGCATAGGGCAGGGACTGGCTACCGTAATGATTCAGATAGTGTCTGAAACCCTCGGTATTGACGGATCTGACATAATTTTCAGTCAGCCGGATTCCTTATTGTGTCCCGACTCGGGAGCAACAACAGCCTCAAGGCAGACTCTTTTTACCGGTGAAGCCTGCCGACGGGCTGCACTCAAGTTGAAGGCGGCATTGGCGGAAAAAACTCCGGAAGAGTTGGAAGGTGTAGTTTTTGAAGGTGAATATAGTGGGGTTACTGATCCGATAAATTCAAGCAGGGAAAATCCTGTAAGCCATGTGGCATACAGCTATGCCACACATTTAGCAATACTCGATGCCGAAGGCAGGATTGCAAAAATAGTGGCGGCCCATGACATTGGCAGGGCGATAAACCCTTTAAATATCGAAGGACAGATCGAGGGGGGCGTAGTAATGGGCCTTGGCTCGGCATTGAGGGAAAGGCTGATATATGAAGGAGGAATTTTAAAATCCAGGTTCGGAACCCTTGGCTTGCTGAGGGCGGACGAAATACCTGAAATAGATGTAAAAATCATAGAAAAGAATCAATCAGAGCTGGCCTACGGTGCAAAAGGGATTGGAGAGATATCACTGATTCCGGTGGCTGCTGCCGTAGCTTCAGCCTATCAAAGGTTTGACGGCATCAGAAGGTTTGAACTCCCCCTGGAGGGAACCCCTTATGATAGAAAGAAGGTGGAGGAATGAGCAAGGTATTAAAGCTGAAATGCGTCAAGTGCGGAAGAGAATACAATGAAGCTGAGATACTTTATACGTGCCGTGATTGCGGCATAGATGGAATCCTGGACGTTGAACTGGATTATGACAGTATCAGGAAGGAATTGACCCGGGAATATCTGAAAAACAACAAGGATTATTCCCTGTGGCGCTATCTTCCCGCAATACCTTTGGAGAAAACCGGCGGAATACAGCCCCTTCAAGTGGGATGGACACCTCTGTACAATATAAAGTCCCTTTCAAAGGAAACAGGACTGAGCAGTTTTTTTCTCAAGGATGACTCCAGAAATCCCACAGCTTCGTTAAAGGACAGGGCAAGTGCAGTGGGAGTGGCAAAGGCTGTGGAGCTTGGAAGGAATGTCATGTGCGCGGCTTCAACGGGAAATGCGGCTTCTTCCTTGTCAGGATTTGCAGCGGTTGCCGGGATTAAGACCTATATATTTGTGCCGGAAACAGCTCCGGAGGCTAAGGTGACACAGCTTTTGATATACGGCTCCAATGTATTCCTTGTAAAAGGCACCTATGATGAAGCGGTTGAGCTTTGCTTCAAGGCTGCCGAAGAATTCGGCTGGTACAACAGAAGCTGTGCAATCAACCCATACCTGGTGGAAGGCAAGAAGACAATCTCATACGAAATCTGCGAACAGCTGGACTGGAAGGCTCCCGATATAGCTGTGGTGGCCGTGGGGGACGGCTGCACCATAGGAGGGGTATGGAAGGGCTTCAAGGAGTGCTTTGAGCTTGGACTCATTGACAAGTTCCCCAAAATAGTAGGGGTTCAGGCGGAAAACTCAAATCCGGTTACAAGGGCTTTTAATAAGAAAACTTATGAATTTGAATACAGAGTGCCTGATACCTTGGCGGACAGTATTTCGGTAGGGATACCCCGGAACGGCATCAAAGCCTTGAACGCCCTGCACGAATCAGGGGGGTACATGGTGGATGTATCCGATGAGGAAATACTTGCAGCAATGAAAATACTGGCGCAAAAAACGGGGGTTTTCGGAGAACCTGCCGGGGTAACAAGCTTTGCAGGAATTATGAAGATGAAAGAGCTTGGGCTTTTAAAAGGTGATGAAAAGGTAGTAAGCATAGTCAGCGGAAGCGGGCTGAAGGACATAAAGAGTGCAGTGAAAGCTGCGGGAAAAGCAAACCATGTGGAACCTGACCTGAATGATCTGAAACGAATTGTGCACATTTAAGGCGTTCCCGTAATAGTAAATTTAAATTGTAAATAAGCTTAGGAGGGGAAAAAATGAGAAAGCTCATTGATTTTACAATCAACGAAAAAGGGCTTGAAAAGGCGGTGCAGAACGTAAAGGAAAGAAACATAGTTATTCCGACTTTTGCCCAGATGAAGGATCCCGACAAGATACCCGCAAAGGTAAAGGAAAAATTGAAGAACACAGGCTTGTGGGATGTGGATCCTATCAACCTTTTCAGAATATCCTGGAAGAACGAGCCCGTCAAGCACGGCGGACTGTATAATAAATTGCCTAATTATATAGAAATTCCAAGGGAGATTTCAGGGGTTAAAGCCAGAATATTTGCTATGGCGGGCAAGTTCTTTCCTACAGGGGCACACAAGGTAGGTGCAAGCTTCGCATGCCTGGTTCCCCGACTGGTCACCGGACAGTTTGACCCTACCTACCATCAGGCAGTCTGGCCTTCCACAGGCAACTACTGCAGGGGGGGAGCATATAACTCGACGCTGCTTGGCTGCAGCTCCATAGCAATACTGCCTGAGAACATGAGCAAAGAACGTTTTGAATGGCTCAAGACAGTTGCCGGTGAGGTTATTGCCACACCGGGCTGCGAAAGCAATGTAAAGGAAATATATGACAAGACCTGGGACTTGAGAAGGACCAGGGACAATGTTGTTATACTCAACCAGTTCGGCGAGTTGGGCAACCACTTATGGCACTATGAGGTAACAGGCCATGCAATGGAAGACATAATCAATGCTGAGGCAGGTTCAAAAGGAAAAGTGGCGGGGGTATGCCTGACTTCAGGCTCGGCAGGAACGCTGGGTGCGGGAGATTTCATAAAGGATCGGTACCCAAATGCAAAACTTGCGGTAGGAGAAGCACTGCAGTGTCCCACACTACTCAGTAACGGCTTTGGAGACCACAGGATAGAGGGAATAGGTGACAAGCACGTGCCGTGGATTCATAATGTAAAGAATACCGATATGGTTATAGCAATAGATGATAATGACAGTTTGGGTTTGTTCCGCCTCTTCAATGAACCGGCAGGACAGGAATATCTGAAATCCCTGGGCATAAGGGATGAGGTTGTAGAAAAGCTGTCCTGGGTAGGAATTTCAGGGGCTGCAAACATCATATCATGTATCAAGTTTGCTAAATACTATGAGCTTGCAGAAAATGATATAGTAATGACAGTACTCACAGATTCAGCAGAGATGTACCAGTCAAGGCTTATGGAGATGGAAGAAGCAAGGGGAAGAAAGTACTCCAATGTTGATGCAGCTATAGACCATAACAGGTATGTATTGGCACTGGGTACAGATACCATGGAAGAGCTGACCTACCAGAGCAGGAAACGTATTCATAACCTGAAATACTACACCTGGATCGAGCAGCAGATGTATGACCTGGATGAGCTGAATGAACAGTGGTACGACTATGACAACTACTGGGGAAGGCTGCACAAAATGGCGCCTGAGCTTGACAGCTTGATAGAGGAATTCAACAAAAGAACCGGTTTAGGATATTAGGAGGGCATGAAATGTCGTATGATTTTAAACAAATACTTGAGCTTGCAGAGAAATACAAACCGCAGATGTCCAAATTTCTGAGGGATATGATAGCAATTCCAAGCGAAAGCTGCGGTGAAAAAGAGGTTATCGGTAGGATTGCCGAGGAAATGAGGGCTGTCGGTTTTGACAAGGTAGAGTTAGATCCCATGGGCAACATAATGGGCTATGTAGGGCACGGCAAACACCTGATAGCCATGGATGCCCATATAGATACAGTAGGGGTCGGAAATATCAAAAATTGGGAGTTCGATCCGTACAAGGGCTATGAGAATGACGAGATAATCTTTGGCAGAGGTGCCAGCGACCAGGAAGGCGGTATGGCCGCAATGGTATACGCCGGTAAGATAATCAAGGACCTGAAGCTGGAGGATGATTTCACATTGCTGATTACGGGTACTGTACAGGAAGAGGATTGTGACGGCTTATGCTGGCAGTATATCATTAAGGAAATGAATATCCGCCCGGAATTCGTGGTCCTGACTGAACCCACCTCCTGCCGTATATACAGGGGGCACAGGGGCAGAATGGAAATCAAGGTGGCAACCCAGGGTGTAAGCTGCCACGGCTCTGCTCCGGAAAGGGGCGACAACGCCATATATAAGATGGCTCCTATACTCATGGAATTGAAAGAGCTGAATGAAAGGCTCATCAGCCATCCGTTCCTGGGCAAAGGAACCCTGACAGTATCTGAAATATTCCATACATCTCCGTCAAGATGTGCAGTGGCGGACAGCTGCTGGATTTCGGTAGACAGAAGGCTGACAGCGGGAGAAAGCGGAGAGTACGCTCTTAATCAGATCAGGGAGCTTCCTTCGGTCAAAGCAGCTAAAGCTGAGGTGACAATGTATCCATACAGCAGGCCCTCCTATACGGGGCTGGAATATCCCACAGAAGCGTATTTCCCCACCTGGTTCATAGAAGAGGACCATCCCGTATGCAGTACCTTGCTGGAAGCATACAAAGGACTTTTCGAGGATGAGCCGGTATTGGACAAGTGGACATTCTCCACAAACGGAGTTTCAATAATGGGTAAATACGGCATACCTTGCATAGGCTTTGGACCGGGTCATGAAGATCAGGCCCATGCCCCAAATGAAAAGACCTGGAAGGACGAATTGGTGAAAGCCGCTGCCATGTATGCGGCAATTCCCTCGCTCTATGTAAAAAAGTATGCTGATAAAATGCCGAAAACCACTGAGAATCTGGCTGATTAACATACTGTGCCATTGAGATCATATATGGTACTTGAATAGGAGGAGAAGAATGAGTGATAGAATGAGGCTGATACCTTTTGAGAAGATGCTTTCCTGGGTGTTGTCCGAATTAAAGGAAAAGGACTCAATTTTCGGTATCCACAAAAGCAAATTTTACAAAAATAAAAGCGGAAGCTTCACCGAGTTGTTTGGAGAAAAGCTGGCGACCCCTTTGGGCCCTGCAGCAGGACCCAATTCGCAGCTGGCGCAGAATATTGTGGCTGCGTATTTGACAGGCTGCCGTTTCATTGAGTTGAAAACGGTACAAAAGCTTGACGGAGAAGATTTGCCCGTATCCAAACCATGCATATATGCCCAGGATGAATGCTACAACGTAGAATGGTCTACTGAATTAAGGGTTCCTGATGCATATAATGAGTATATCAAGGCATGGTTCTTGCTGCATGTTCTTATGAAGGAGCTTGGATTAAGCGAAAAAAGGGACTTCATGTTCAACATGAGTGTAGGCTATGACCTGGAGGGCATTAAGTCCCCTAAAATGGACGCATATATAGAAGGGATGCGCAATGCAGCCAATACGGATATATGGAAGGAATGCAGGAAAGTACTGCTTTCCGCCATGAATCAATTTACTCATTTCACAAGGGAAGACCTGGATATGATTTCTCCTGTGGTCTGCCCTTCCATTACACTTTCTACGCTGCATGGATGCCCGCCCCAGGAAATCGAAAGAATAGCAAATTATTTTCTGAAGGAAAAGAAGCTGCATACTTTTGTAAAGATGAACCCGACACTTCTCGGCGAAAAGTTTGTCAGGGATACCCTGGATGCAATGGGATATGGGTATATAACCCTGAACGGGCACCACTTCATTCATGATTTGCAGTTCCCGGATGCCGTGGCAATGCTGAAGCGCCTAAAAGCCCTTGCAAGAGAACTAAATCTGGAGATAGGGGTAAAATTGACAAATACACTGCCGGTTAAGATTCTCAACCAGGAGCTGCCGGGAGAAGAAATGTATATGTCGGGAAGATCACTGTATGCCCTTTCAATTTCTCTTGCAAGCAAGCTGGCAAAGGAATTCAACGGAGATTTGCATATCTCCTATTCCGGCGGAATTGATTTCTTTAATATCGACAAGGTAATGGAAGCCGGAGTAAGGCCTATAACCTTTGCAACCACGATACTGAAGCCGGGAGGCTATGAAAGGATAAACCAGTTGGGCCACAAGGCGGAAGGGCTGCAGAAGAGAATGGCTGCGGGTATTGACATCGCAAAAATAAGCAGCCTTGCTGAGAACGCGTTAACAGATAAGCATCACCTTAAAGAGTTGAGACCCGTTAACAGCAGGAAACTGACCTCAGAGCTTCCTTTATATGACTGTGCCGTATCTCCCTGTGCAATGGGCTGCCCCATTAACCAGCAGATACCTCAGTATGTTGCTCTGGTGGGAGAAGGCAAATATGATGAAGCCTTTGAAGTAATAGTAAGCGATAATGCTTCTCCGGCAATCACAGGCTCAATCTGCGACCATCAATGCCAGTACAAGTGTACCCGCTTGGATTATGACGAATCGGTTCTTATCAGGGAAATGAAGAAAACAGCAGCCCTCAAGGCGCAGGATAAGTATACCGCCGGTATCAGGCCGGCAGAAATCAGAAGCAATAAAAAAGCGGCAATAGTGGGTGCAGGGGCTGCGGGACTTGCAACTGCTCTGTTCCTAAGGAGAAACGGAATGGAAGCTGTTGTAATGGATAAGAGGGAAAGGCCTTACGGTGTAGTTGAATATGTGATTCCTGAGTTCAGGATATCCTCTGATATGGTCAGAAAGGATCTTGAGCTTGTCAAAAGGAGCGGAGTGGGATTCAAGCTTGGCATTAATGAAAACTTCAGCGTCGAAGCTTTGAAGAAGGAATATGATTACGTTGTGCTGGCAATAGGCGCTTGTAAGCCCGGACAGATATCCCTTGAGGAGGGAGCGGAAAAGACGGTAAATGCAATATCCTTCCTGGAGAATTACAAAGCACAAAAGGGAAATATGAAATTAGGAAGCCATGTATGTGTCATAGGCGGAGGAAATGTGGCTATGGATGCGGCAAGGGCAGCAAAGAGGGTTCCCGGAGTGGAATCGGTATCCATAGTATACAGGAGGACAAAGGCGCTCATGCCGGCAGACCGTGAGGAAATACATCTTGCTGCTTCCGAAGGAGTATTATTCAGGGAACTGCTTTCGCCGGCAGCATATAAAGAAGGAAAGCTTGTATGTGAAGTAATGGCTCTGGGGGACAGGGATTCTTCCGGCAGGAGAAGCCCCGTGCCAACAGGAGAGAAAATTACCCTTGATGCCGATACGGTAATTGTTGCCGTAGGTGAACAGGTTGACAGCATATTTCTTGCAAAAAACGGAATAGAACTGGATTCAAAAGGTTTTCCAAAGGTCAGCTCTGCCTGTGAGACAAATATACCCGGGGTATATGTGGCCGGAGATGCTAAAGCCGGGCCCGCAACCATTGTCAGAGCAATAGCCGACGGAAAGGCGGCTGCAAAGGATATATTGAGCAAGGAAGGCTTGAAGGCTGATTTTGAAAAGAAGGTATTACCCGTGGATGAGAAGATTCTTTATGAAAGGAAAGGGATATTGAATAATCCCGTATATAGTGATAAGGAAGCTGAAAGATGCCTCTCCTGCGAAAATATATGCGAGTTGTGTGTTGATGTGTGTCCAAACAGGGCAAATGCAGTGATATTTGTTGACGAAGGCTTTGCCTCCGGGCATCAGGTTATACATCTGGACGGTATGTGCAACGAGTGCGGCAACTGCGGAATATTCTGCCCCCATGAAGGAAACCCGTACAAGGATAAGGTTACGGTTTTCTGGAATGAGGAAGATTTCAGGGACAGCAACAATAAGGGCTTCCTGGTAACCGATATGGCAGCGTGCAAATGCCTTGTACGGACAGAGGAAGGTCAAATAGTAAACTATGCATTAGGGCAGGAAAATGGTGTGTCCAAAGAGATGGCTGCAATCATAAAGGCCTGCATCGGTAAGTATTCATTTATGCTGTAGATAGCACATAAGAAGAATGCGACTTAAAATCAAGGGTTTGCAAAGTACTCCGACTGTAGGGGAAGTATGTTCTCCTCACTTTCCAAAGCCGGCAAAATCACTGGCACGGGTCCCATCTCTGCGAGTCCGTCTGGTTATTTTGCTTGGAAGCCTTCCCGTTCCGAGGTCGGTGGAAAGTTTCGTCGAATATAGCTTCCCCACGTCGGCATTTACATATCCTTCATATACAAGGCTAGTGCTCTGAAGGCTGAATGCGAACTTCAGACACGCCGCATTATTCTTAAATACCGGTACAAATAAGTTATTTGGGGGACTTGAAATATGAGTCAGAAGCTTTTGAAAAACATTGACCTGATAGTCACCTTCAACGACAGGGAGGAGACCTTTGAACACTGCGACATACTGATTGACGGGACTGCAATCAGGGAGATAGGCAGCGGACTTGACACTGCGGGAGATGCTGAAGTGATAGACTGCAGCGGATTAACCGCACTGCCGGGCTTTGTCAATACCCACCATCATCTCTATCAGACCTTGTTCAGAGGTATAAAGGAAGTACAGGAGAAGCCCCTATTCCCGTGGCTGGTGGGATTATATGAGTTCTGGAAGAACATAACCCCGGAAGCTGTTTATTACGGAGCGCTGGTGGGATTTGCAGAGTTATTGCGCACCGGCTGCACTCTGACCTCCGATCATCACTATGTATTCCCGAAGAACCAGCCGGGAACACTCATTGATGACCAGATAAGGGCGGCAAGGGAAATCGGCATAAGGTTCCATGCCACAAGGGGCTCCATGGCCCTGGGCAGGGATATGGGCGGGCTGCCTCCCATGGAGGTTGTACAAGCTGAGGAAGCAATACTTGCCGACAGCGAAAGGCTTATAAACAAATATCATGACAGCAGCCCTTATTCAATGCAGAGGATAGCCTTGGCACCTTGTTCCCCCTTTTCGGTGACCAGGGAGCTTATGGTGCAGACGAAGGAACTGGCAAGGGAGAAGGGGGTCATGCTTCATACACATCTGGCAGAGACACTTGACGAGGAGAAATTCTGCCTGGAGCGTTACGGCAGGAGGCCTTTTGAGCTGATGGAGGACCTGGAATGGGTGGGGGATGATGTATGGTTCGCCCATGGCATTTATTTGAATGATGGAGAAATAAAAAGGCTTCAGGGCTCAGGCATAGCCCACTGCCCCTCCTCAAATATGAAACTCTCAAGCGGCATATGCAGGACAACGGAAATAATCCGTGCAGGAGGGAAGCTTTCCATAGCTGTAGACGGAAGCGCAAGCAATGACGGTTCAAATATGTGGGAGGAAGTAAGAAGGGCTTACCTTCTTAACCACCTGAAATACGGCACTGACGGGCTTACAGCGTACCAAGTACTCAGAACGGCTACAAGGGGCGGTGCAGAGGTGTTGGGACGGGATGACACAGGATGCCTGGATATAGGTAAAGCGGCGGATATAGTGCTGTTCAACCTGAAAGGCATCGAATACTCCGGCTGCCATGACCCGCTGGTATCTCTCATATGCCTTGGGAATTCCAGTATGGTTGACATGACTGTTGTCAACGGCAGAGTCGTAGTTAAGGACGGAAAGCTGACGACAATTGATTCTGACCGGGTGGCATCAGATGCGCATAAAACAGCTGTTGAAATAGTGAAGAGGCAAAGAAACAGCATAAGAAACCACTGAATAAGGAGGGGGAAAAATGATATTAGTAGGAAACGGCAGAGTAATCACAAGAGATGATGACATTCCAATCATCGAAAACGGATGTATTGCCATAGACGGCAATAAGATAGCGGAATTGGGGCTGACCTCGGAGCTTAAGGAGAAATACAGCGGGGCAAGGTTCATTGATGCCAAAGGCAAGCTAATAATGCCGGGTTTTATTAACACCCACATGCATTATTACAGTACCTTCGCCAGGGGTATGTCCAACGACAGCCCGCCGGCCACAAAGTTCTCCGAGATATTGAAGGGCTTGTGGTGGAGGCTTGACAAGGTACTGACCCTTGAGGATGTGTATTACAGCGCCGTGGGCCCGATGATTGAACAGGTAAAATGCGGAGTGACCACAGTTATTGACCATCATGCAAGCCCTTATGCCGTAAAAGGAAGCCTGTTCAAAATAGCAGAGGCGGCAGAACACATAGGCATCCGAAGCAACCTGTGCTACGAAACCTCAGACCGTGACGGTGAGAAGATTGCCGAAGAAGGTATTGCGGAAAATGTGGAATTTATAAAGTACTGCAGCAATAAAAAGGATGATATGCTTAAAGGAATGTTCGGCCTTCATGCATCCATGACCATTTCGGAAAAAACACTGGACAAATGCCTGGATGCCATAAGCGGCCTTGATACGGGTTTTCACGTACACTGTGCCGAGGGAATTGAGGATTTGGAGGATTCGAGGGCAAGATATGGGAAAGGGGTTATCGAAAGGTGGTACGATTCAGGGGTACTGGGGAGTAAGACCATAGCTGTGCACTGCATCCACATATCGGAAAAAGAAATGGATATGCTGAAGGAAAAGGACACAATAGTGGTCCATAATCCCGAATCCAATATGGGGAATGCGGTAGGTGCTTCACCGGTGCCGGAGATGTTCGGCAAGGGAATTCTTCTTGGTTTGGGGACTGACGGATATACAGCGGATATGATGGAATCCTACAAGGTAGGAAATATAATTCATAAGCATGTAAAAGGGGATTCAAATGTTGCCTGGGGTGAGATTCCCGCAATGCTGTTTGCAAACAACAGGAAAATAGTTGAGAGGTTTATTGATGGACAGGTGGGAATCCTGAAAGCCGGAGCAATGGCTGATGTGATAATAGTTGATTATAATCCGCCTACACCTATAAACGAAGGCAATATAAACGGCCATCTGTTGTTTGGAATAAACGGGCGTTTTGTTGATACAACGATTGTGAACGGCAGAATTCTGATGGAAGACAGAAAACTGGTAAATATTGATGAAGAGAGAATGATGGCAAGAAGCCGTGAATTGGCAAGGGAAGTATGGAAGCGCTTTTAAATCATGAAAAATCTGTATGATTGAAGGTGGAAAAATGGCTTTCGAAATAGTGGGGAAAAGAACGATTAGAAAAGATGCGTTTGCCAAAGTGACAGGCAGGGCGAAATATGCCGATGACTTTTTCGAAGGGGATATGCTTGTGGGGAAGGTATTGAGAAGCCCTTATGCCCATGCAATTGTAAAACGTATCAATACAAGCAGGGCAAAGGCTTTGCCCGGGGTTGAGGCTGTATTTACCTATGAAGATCTGCCTAAGCTGAAATATGCAACGGCAGGCCATCCCTGGTCCTTGGAACCGGATCACAGGGATGCGGCGGACAGGTTGATACTTACAGACAAAGCCAGGTATGTAGGTGACGGTATTGCGGCTGTTGTAGCTTCCGATGCATTTACAGCGGAAAAGGCTCTTAAGCTGATTGAGGTGGAGTATGAGGTACTTCCCTTTGTACTTGACCCTGAGAAGGCAATGCTGCCCGGCGCACCGGTGATTCATGAGGAAAAGCCGGATAATATTTTGGGGGATGCAAGCGAAGAGATAGGAGATATTGAAGAGGATTTCGGAAAAGCTGACCATATATTTGAAGGGGTTTATGAAACAAGTATTGTACAGCACTGCCATCTTGAGATTCAAAGCGCATATGCCTATGCGGATGCTGACGGAAGGATAGTCATTGTTTCTTCAACACAGATTCCGCATATAGCCAGGAGGATTGTCGCTCAAGCTCTTGGCATGCCCTGGGGAAAGGTCAGAATTATCAAACCATACATAGGAGGAGGCTTTGGGAACAAGCAGGATATTATAGTAGAACCTATTGCAGCCGCCATGTCCCTTGCAGTCAATGGAAGGCCTGTACGCTATGCACTCACGAGGGAGGAATGCTTTGTTGATACGAGAACCCGCCATGCAATGAAATTCTACATGAAGACAGCAGTGACAAAAGAAGGGAAGCTGTTAAGCCTCCATATGAGGCCCATAAGCAACAACGGGGCTTATGCTTCCCACGGCCATACTATTGCAATGAGTGCAGGCGGTAAGTCCAGGCTCCTTTATGACTTTAATTCAATGAAGTATGAGCCGAAAACAGTTTATACAAATCTTCCGGCAGCCGGAGCAATGAGAGGATACGGTTGTCCGCAGATATTCTTTGCTCTGGAGAGCCATATAGAAGATATAGCCCGGGAAATGAAAATGGATCCCATCGAATTCAGGAAGCGGAACCTGATAAGTGCCGGAAAGACAGATCCTCATTCTGAAATCGTTGTGAGAACCTTCGGACTTCCCGAATGCATTGAAAAGGGAAAACAGCTCATCAAATGGGACGAAAAACTGGAAAAATACAAGGAACAGAAGGGCACAAAAAGAAGGGGGCTGGGTATGGCTTGCTTCAGCTATGCCTCAGGAACCTATCCCCAGGGTTTTGAAATCTCAGGAGCAAGGATTGTCATGAACCAGGACGGCTCGGTTCAGCTTCAGGTAGGCGCAACGGAGATAGGCCAGGGAAGCGATACCGTTTTGTCCCAGATAGCGGCGGAAGTACTGGGTTTGCCCTATGATATGGTGCATATAGTATCTCAGCAGGATACGGATATCAGCCCCTTTGATCTTGGGGCTTACGCCTCACGCCAAACCTTTGTATCGGGGGCGGCTGTAAAAAAAGCGGCGGAGGAAGTTAAATCCAAGGTTCTGGAGATGGCATCGGAAAAAACCGGATTAAGCATCGATGAGCTTGATATTAAGGCGGCAAGGATAGTTGAAAGAAAGTCTGGCAATGAAATCTGCACACTTGAAGACATAGCCATGGGGTCCTATTATGACAGATTAAATGCAGAACCTATTTGCGGAAATGCTTCTGTCAATGTGAGAACCAATGCAATGGCATACGGAGTTACTTTTGCCGAGGTTGAAGCAGATATGGAGACGGGAAGGATTGAGGTAATCGAGATATATAATGTGCATGACTCGGGAGTTATAGTCAACCCGATGCTTGCGGAAGGCCAGGTCCACGGAGGTGTCAGCATGAGCCTTGGATATGCATTGTCCGAGCAGCTGCTGTTCGACCCGGAAACAGGCAGGCCCCTTAATAACAATTTCCTGGACTACAAACTCCAGACAATAATGGATACACCGGATATCGGGTCTGCATTTGTCCAATTGCACGAACCCGAAGGCTCGGTAGGGCAAAAATCCCTGGGTGAGAATACAACGATTTCTCCCGCACCTGCAGTAAGGAATGCAGTACTGAATGCCACAGGCATTGCATTCAACAAGCTGCCTATGACGCCCCAGAAGGTTTTCGAAAAGTTTAAACAATCAGGGCTGCTTTAGAAAGGAGAGATAGGAATGTTTGATATTGTCAATATTGAAAAACCCGGCACTCTGGAGGCAGCTTTGGAAATGCTTTCCCGAAATCCTGAACTGAAAATCATAGCAGGGGGGACGGATGTACTGATCAAGATGCGTAACGGTGCTCTTGAGGAAGCTGAGCTTCTAAGCCTGAGAAATATCCCCGGGATGGATGAAATAAGAATTCTTGACAACGGAACCATTTCCATCGGGGCAATGGCGGCCTTTGCCAAAATAGCCAGGAGCAGCATAATAAACGAGAATTTGCCGGTTTTGTCGGAAGCGGCAGTATCGGTAGGAGGCCCGCAGATAAGAAATATGGCTACGATAGGGGGGAATATATGCAATGGTGCTGTGTCGGCAGACAGTGCGGCTACGCTGCTTGCCTATAATGCGGAACTGAAGCTTTTAAGCCGCAGCGGGTCAAGAACAGTACCAGTAAGCGAGTTTTATGCGGGGCCGGGAAAAGTGAATCTGCTTCCTGCTGAAATACTTACCGACATTTTGATACCCGAGGCAGGATATGGCCGGACCAGCGGCTGCTATATAAAATACAGCGGCAGAAAGGCAATGGATATAGCAATGCTGGGGGTATCTGTCGTATGCAAAACTGAGGGGGGTAAGTTTTCTGATGTAAGGATAGCTCTCGGAGTTGCGGCCCCTGTACCGATAAGGTGCAGTGAAGCTGAAGCTTATGCCATTGGGAAGGAAATATCCGATAAAACCATGAAGGAAACCGGAAGATATGCGGTAAAGGCATCAAGAGCAAGGGACTCCTGGAGGGCTTCAAAGGCTTACAGGGAGCATTTGATTGAGGTATTGGTATTCAGGGCACTGAAAGAAGCTGTGATTAGGGGCGGGGGTGTGGATATTGGATAAGTATGAAAAGATAAGTATGGTGGTTAACGGTAAGGCATATTCCCTTGAGGTTGATATTAGAGAATCGTTGCTTGAGGTGCTGAGAAACAGGCTTCATCTTACCGGAGTCAAGCAGGGCTGCTCCGTAGGCGAATGCGGAGCATGTACAGTGCTGATTGACGGGTTTCCGGTGAATTCGTGCATTTACCTGGCGGTATGGGCTGACGGCAGGAAAATAACTACTATTGAAGGAGTATCCAAGGAGGGTGAATTGTCGAAAGTGCAGCAGGCTTTTGTAGACGAGGGTGCCGTGCAGTGCGGTTTTTGCACTCCCGGCCTTGTGCTTACGGCAACTGCTCTTACGGAAAGCGGAAGGAAATATTCCGATGAGGAGATAAAACGTGAGATTTCAGGTCATTTATGCCGCTGCACAGGTTACAACAAAATATTCAATGCAGTGAAAAGGGCTCTGGATGTTGATTGTTAAGCAATAGCTTATTGCATTAAACAGGCATTTACGGTAAAATACAATGTGTAATGTACTGGTATTTTGCACCGATTCAGGTAATATGCTATTACATTATCGAGAAACAGCCGTGATAGAAAGGGATAATAATGGAGCTGCTTAAGGATAGAATATTGAAAGACGGAAAAGTCATAGGCGACAGCATTATTAAAGTCGACAGCTTTCTGAACCATCAGCTGGATATAGAGCTGTTCAACGAGATAGGACGGGAATTTAAAGAAAGATTCAGCGATGAAAAGATAAGCAGGATATTGACAGTGGAGGCATCGGGTATTGCTGTTGCGTGCATAGCTGCCCAGTATTTTAAAGTGCCTGTGGTTTTTGCAAAAAAGTATGAAGCATTGAATCTTGATTCGGATACTTACCAAAGCGAAGTATACTCTTTTACCAAGCAGAGGAACTACAACATCCGCGTTTCCAAAAAATACATCACTCCGGAGGACAATGTTCTTATCATTGATGATTTTTTGGCTAACGGCAAAGCCGCTTCAGGCTTGGTGGACATTGTCCTTCAGGCTGGTGCCAGGGTTGCGGGCATCGGAATTGTTATAGAAAAAGGTTTCCAAAAAGGCAGGGAGACGCTGCGGCAAAAAGGAGTCCGTATTGAATCCTTGGTAATTATTAAGTCCATGGACGAAGGAGTCATCATTTTTGATTAGCACGGTTAACAAAAGCAAAATTATGATTCCACCAGTTTCATGATTTTACATAGACCACTAAATTAAATTTGGGGAGGAGAAATCAGTATGAAAAGAACCATTAGTATTCTTTTAGTGCTTGTCCTGGTGTTTGCAGCAATGCTGACAGGCTGCGCACCGAAGGCCGAACCCGCACCGGCAGCGCCCGAGACACCTGCACCGGCAGAAGAGCCAAAGGCTGAACCCCTTAAGGTAGGTTTTGTCTACATAGGCTCCGCTAAAGACGGCGGATATACCCAGGCTCATGATGAAGGCAGGCTTTACCTTGAACAGCAGCTTGGAGACAAGGTTATTACAATGTACAAGGAAGATGTTCCGGAATCCAGCGAATGCGAAAAGGTAATCAATGATTTGGTTGACCAGGGTTGTACTGTAATATTCACCAACTCTTTCGGACACATGGACTATACAGAAAAAGCCGCACAGGCGCATCCGGACATAAAACTCTATCACTGCTCCGGCTATAAGAGTGGCCCGAATTTCAGCAATTATTTCGGTGCCATGGAAGAGGCAAGATACCTTGCGGGTATAGTTGCGGGCCTCAGGACACAGAACAATACCCTTGGTTATGTAGCAGCCTTTGAAATTCCCGAGGTTGTAAGAGGCATCAATGCATTTACTCTTGGTGCACAGTCAGTCAATCCAAAAGTAAAGGTAAAGGTTAACTGGACACATACCTGGTATGACCCCGCAAAGGAAAAGGAAGCGGCAAAGGCTTTATTGGATGCAGGCTGCGACGTACTTGCACAGCATCAGGATACAACAGCAACCCAGCAGGCAGCTGAAGAAAGAGGCGTTTGGGCTATCGGCTATGACCTGGATACAAGGGATTCAGCACCGAAAGCATACCTGACTGCTCCCGTATGGAACTGGGGTAAGTTCTATGCGGCAGAAGTACAGAGGATATTGGACGGCAAATGGAAGCAGGAAAACTACTACGGCAATATGAAAGACGGGCTTGTTGACCTGGCACCTCTTACGGATAACGTTGCTCCGGGCACTCAGGAAGCTGTTGACAAGGTGAAAGCAAAGATTATCGATGGTTCATTCTATGTATTCCAGGGCCCGATAAAGGATCAGACTGGCGCTGTCAGGGTACCGGAAGGCAAGTCAATGACTTTTGATGAAATAATGAGCGTTGACTGGTTTGTACAGGGTGTAGAAGGCAAGATTAAATAAGTCAGGATAGGAAATAATTATGGATAACAACTATATTTCAATGAAGAATATAAATAAATCCTTCGGAAAGGTAGTTGCAAACAGAAATATAAACCTGGCCGTCCGCAGGGGGGAGATACATGCCCTGTTGGGAGAGAACGGTTCAGGTAAGAGCACATTGATGAACATGCTGTCAGGGGTTTATACCCCCGACAGCGGTTCTATTTTTATTAAGGGGAAAGAGGTGCAGTTTGCAGCACCAAAGGATGCGATAGAAGCAGGAATAGGAATGATCTACCAGCATTTCAAGCTGATAGATGTCATGACTGCCAAAGAGAACATAATCCTGGGGCGAAAGAACAGTTTTCTGATGAACGAAAAGACTCTTTCAGACAAGATCAGGGATATGTCGGCCCGCTTCGGCCTGGATATTGACCCGGACAAAAAGGTTTACAACATGTCGGTGGGTGAAAAGCAGACCCTGGAAATACTGAAGGTGCTGTACAGAGGTGCTGAGATACTGATATTGGATGAACCCACGGCGGTATTGACACCTCAGGAAACAGAAAAGCTTTTCAAGATTATGAGGAAGATGAAGGAAGAAGGCTGCGCCGTAATCTTTATAACTCACAAATTGAACGAGGTTATGGAGGTAGCAGACCGCATAACTGTCCTGCGCAAGGGTGAAACAGTAATGACGGTTGACAAGGCGGATACCAACCCCAAGCACCTTACCGAGCTGATGATGGGATGTCCTGCCGACCTGTCCATAAAGAGGATAGAAACTGAGAAAAACAATGTGGCTATGGAAGTAAGGAATTTAAGCGCTGTAAATTCAGAAGGCATCAAAGTGCTTAAAGGGATGAGCTTCGATATATACTCCGGTGAGATTCTGGGTGTTGCGGGAATTGCCGGCAGCGGGCAGAAGGAATTGTGTGAAGCTATTGCAGGCTTGCATCCCGTGAAGCAGGGGGAGATTGTTTTCAATGGAGAAAACCTGGTAGGCAAATCACCTGCAGAGATAATAACCAAGGGGGTCAGCCTGAGCTTTATTCCCGAGGACCGATTGGGAATGGGACTGGTTGCCTCAATGGATATCGTAAATAATGTCGTGCTTAAGCTGTATCAGAAACAGAAGGGCATCTTCATAGACAGAAAGCCGGCAGAACAAAAGTCCGTGGAGATTATAGAAAGGCTCAGTATTCAGACTCCGGGAATCAAGCATCCGGTGCGCATGCTCTCAGGAGGAAATATACAAAAGGTATTATTGGGAAGAGAGCTGGACTCCCGGCCGCAGGTTCTGATAACTGCATATCCTGTAAGGGGGCTTGATGTAAACTCCTGCTATACCATATATGACCTTCTCAATGAGGAAAAGCGGAAGGGTGTCGCAATTCTGTATATAGGGGAAGACCTGGATGTCTTACTGGAGCTTTGCGACAGGATCATGGTCATATGTGCCGGTGAAATAACCGGAATAGTTGATGCAAGATATACGACAAAAGAACAAATCGGCCTGATGATGACAGGGACGGTAAATCTGATGAAAGAGGGGGAAAAGAGCGAGCATGATAATGCCAATAACTATACGAGCCATTAAGAAAAGCGAGCCCGGCAGGATGAAAGCTGCTTCCATCAGAATAGGCGCTATTATCCTGGCTCTCGTGGCCTCTTCACTTTTTATACTGCTGCTGAGCCTTAATCCCGCCGATGTTTATATAAAAATGATTCAGGGCGCATTCGGTACAGCTTACAGGATAAAAGAAACAATAGTAAAAGCGATACCTCTGGTAATTACCTCCCTTGGAATTGCGATAGCTTTTAAAATGCAGTTCTGGAATATAGGCGGGGAAGGGCAGATAGCAATAGGTTCTTTCGCAGCCAGTTATTTTGCATTATACATGAATGATATGCCAATGCCTCTGATGCTTACGGTAATGATACTTGCAGGAATGCTGGCAGGAGGGCTGTGGGCGCTTATACCCGCATTTTTTAAAGCGCAGTGGGGGACTAATGAAACAATAGTTACTTTAATGATGAACTATATCGCGCTTAAATGGGTCATGTTCTTACAGTACGGGCCTTGGAGGGATCCAAAGTCCCTGGGATTCCCCAAAATAGCCAATTTTCCCCAAAACGCGGTTCTTCCCAAGCTGCTGGGGGTACATGTGGGCTGGGTGATTGCGCTTATACTGGTGGTCGTTGTCTATATATTCATAAACCATACAAAAAAGGGTTATGAAATTGCCGTAATCGGTGAGAGCATGAATACGGCACGTTATGCAGGCATTAATATCAAGAAGACGATATTGATAGCCATAATGCTGAGCGGCGGCCTCTGCGGCCTTGTCGGTATGATCCAGGCTTCGGCTGTTAACTACACATTGTCAGTTGAAATTACCGGAGGTGTAGGTTATACCGCAATAATAACCGCTTGGCTGGCAGCTTTAAGTGCACCGCTTATATTGATAGTATCCATTCTTTTTGCTGCTCTTCTGGAGGGGGGCTCATATATACAGACTGTTTTCGGCATACCCCAGGCAGCGGCAGAAATACTTCAGGGAATAATTTTATTCTTTGTATTGGGCAGTGAATTCTTTGTACGTTATAAGTTCGTAATTGTAAAAAAGCATTCGGCTATTGCGGAAAAGGGGGCTGATTGATTATGGAAGCTGTTATATCCTTTCTCCATGCGGCCATTGTCGCAGGTACACCCCTTTTATTTGCTACGCTGGGAGAAATCATAACAGAGCGTTCGGGAAATCTGAACCTTGGAGTTGAAGGCATGATGCTTATGGGTGCCGTTATCGGCTTCATGGTCGGCCTAAACACCGAAAGCACGACCTTGGCTTTATTGGCAGCAATGATTGCGGGAGCGGGCGGCGCGTTGATATTCGCTTTCCTGACAATCACCCTGAGGGCAAATCAGGTTGTATCCGGCTTGACACTTACGATATTCGGCACAGGCTTTGCGGATTTTGTGGGTCAGGATCTGATAGGTCAGATAGCTCCTGAAAGCTTGAGATTGTTTTTCAGGCCTTACACCATCCCGCTGCTTGGCGATATTCCTTTTATAGGGCCTGTGCTCTTCAGGCAGGATGCCTTTGTATACCTTGGCTATGCGGCATCTATACTGCTGGGGCTGTACCTGTATAAGACCAGTACAGGGATGAACCTGAGGGCGGTGGGTGAGAACCCGGGAGCAGCAGATGCTGCAGGAATAAATGTAACCTTGTACAAGTACCTGCATACTTTATTGGGCGGAGCGCTCTGCGGCCTGGGAGGAGCTTACCTTTCACTTGTTTATGTACCCGCCCTGCAGGAGGGCGTTACAGCAGGCAGAGGCTGGATCGCCGTTGCATTGGTCATATTTGCAACATGGAATCCTTATAAGGCGCTCTTTGGGGCTTATCTGTTCGGCGGATTGGATATCATCGGTTTCAGAATACAAAACCTGGGTATCGATGTATCCCAGTATTTCATAGACATGCTGCCGTACCTGGTGACAATTACCGTGCTTGTAGTGGTATCCATGCGGAAGTCAAGGGAAAAGGCAGGCCCGAAGGCATGCGGGATTCCATATTTCAGGGAAGAACGCTGAAAGGAACAACTTACATATACAGCACCTTATTCTATAGACGAATGGGGTGCTGTTTATTTTTTGGAAATAAAATATTCTTGCAAAATTATAATAAAAATGCAACTATATTAATGTATATACCGGTCTTTTCCGACAAATCTAACAGTATATGCGGTAAAATATGTTAAAGGGAGTGCAGCTGCAATGGGCGGATTATTTGGTGTTGTTTCAAGAGAAGATTGCGTGATGGATGTGTATTTCGGCACCGATTACCATTCACATTTGGGAACCTGCAGGGGAGGAATGGCAATATGGGGCGGAAGCTGCTTCAACAGATCGATTCACAATATAGAAAGTACGCAGTTTAGAGCAAAATTTGAGGCTGAACTGTCAAAAAAAAGCGGCAACATGGGTATAGGCTGCATAAGCGATACCGACCCTCAGCCTTTGACAGTGAGATCGCATCTGGGACAGTATGCCATAAGTACTGTAGGAAGAATCAACAATTTGGATGAAATTGCGGAAAAAGCATTCTCAAACCGAAATATTCATTTTCTGGAAACGAATAAAGGGATAATAAGTCCTACGGAGCTTGTGTCTGTAATCATTGATCATGAAGATTCCTTTAAAGAGGGCTTATTAAGGGCTCAGGAATTGATTCAAGGCTCCTGTTCTGTTTTGCTTTTAACGCCTAAAGGGATTTATGCCTCCAGGGACAGGCTTGGCAGAACTCCTTTAATGGTCGGCAGCAAAGAGGGCGCCTATTGTATTTCTTCTGAATCCTGCACCTTTGCAAATCTGGGATATAAGTCTGATTATGAACTCGGCCCGGGAGAAATAGTTTTTCTGACACCGGAGGTGGTTGAACAGGTTTCACCTCCCGGAGATAAAATGAAAATATGTGCTTTTCTTTGGGTTTATTACGGTTATCCTTCTTCAACATATGAGGGAATGAATGTTGAGGTCATGCGATACAGAAACGGTGCGGCAATGGCTAAAAATGAGGATTTGGGAATTGATATAGTTGCCGGAATACCAGATTCGGGCCTCGGACATGCCATCGGCTACTCAAACCAATCCAAGGTACCCTACGGAAGGCCTTTTATAAAGTATACCCCAACCTGGTCAAGGAGCTTTATGCCCCAGGATCAGGATATAAGAAACCTTGTTGCAAGAATGAAGCTTATGCCCATTCCTGAAATTGTGGCTGACAAACGATTGCTTTTCTGTGATGATTCAATTGTCCGGGGCACACAGTTGAGAGAAACGGTAGACCTGCTGTACAAATGCAGCGCCAAGGAGGTCCATATCCGGTCGGCTTGCCCGCCTATTGTTTTCGGATGCAAGTACCTGAACTTTTCGGCCTCCCGGTCTGAAATGGACCTGGCGGCAAGACAGGCTATCAAAGAACTTGAAGGCAAGGAACCGGATTCTCTGGAGGAGTATTGCAATCAGGCAACCGACAAGTATCATAATATGGTGGATCTAATCTGCAGGAAGCTCAACTTTTCTTCGCTGAAGTACCAGAACATCCACGATATGATTGAAGCAATCGGAATCAGCAAGGATAAGGTCTGTACGTACTGCTGGAACGGAAAGGAATAATTGGTTAATGAATTAAGGAGGGAATAAATATGATAAATCCGTTTGAATATGTATTGCCGACTAAGATAAGGTATGGGGCAGGTATGCTGAAAGTATTGGGAGAAGAATTGAGATTATTGAAAGCAAAAAAAGTAATGATAATAACCGATAAAGGCCTTGTTAATGCGGGAATGATAAAAAAGGCTGCAGAGATAATCGAAGCTGAAGATATAGATTTTATAGTTTACGATGAAATCGAAGCTAATCCAAAGGATTATAATGTAGAAGCATGTGCTGAAAAAGCCAGGGCTGAATCAGTTGATACGCTGTTGGCTTTCGGCGGCGGAAGCCCTATAGATGCGGCTAAAGCAACGGCAGTTTTAGCAAGACAAGGAGGAAAGGTTAGGGATTATCAGGGTAAGGGTAGAATAAAAGATGACTGTTTGCCTTTGATAACTATACCTACCACAGCCGGTACGGGAAGTGAGGTAACCTTTTCTTCAGTTATTACGGATACTAAGGAAAAATTCAAATTTACAATAAAAAGTACGGCAATAGCAGCCAAAACAGCCATAATAGATCCTGAGCTGACATTAAGCGTACCGCCGCTGATAACAGCTGCAACGGGTATAGATGCCTTAACTCATGCTATAGAAGGTTACACGGCAAATTGTACCGAACCTATTGCAGAAGCAGCAGGCTTGTATGCAGTTGAATACATAGCAGGCAATATTGAAGAAGCGGTTAAGAACGGGAGAAATATAGCCGCAAGAGACAAAATGATGATTGGAAGCCTGCTGGCAGGCTTATCTTTCAGTCATGCCGATGTAGCTTCAGTACACTGCATGGCAGAAGCACTGGGAAGCATGTATGATGCGCCCCATGGAATGTGCAATGCCATATTGCTTCCATATGTGATGGAATATAACCTGCCTGCCGCAGGGCATAAATATGCCAGGGTAGCAAGGGCAATGGGTATAGAAGAAAAAGATGATTACACGGCGGCAGTGAAAGGTATCGAGCATATAAGAAAGCTGTCAAAGGAAATAGGGCTGCCGGGAATAAGGTCTTTAAATGTCAATACCGATGATTTCGAGCTGTTGGCGGAAATGTCCGAAAAGAATGGCTCTAATGACAGTAATCCAAGGAAGATAAGCAAGGATGAATATGTAAAACTGTTTTATAAAGCATATAACGACTGCAACTGATGATTGCGGAAAGCAGTGGGGATTGTTCCGGCTGCTTTTATCTTGATACATGGGCTATCATAAATCCTTGCGGATTTATGATATAATAGTATTAATATTGATATTTAAAAAGGAATCATTAAAATGAACGAAGCAGAGAATGACAAAAGAGAACGGAAAAACTTCTTGAACATAAAGGGCAAGGCCGATGCCGAAGTTATGAGGATTGCATGGCCGGTACTGGCAGAGCTTCTTTTGGGGTCATTATTCGGAATGGTAGACATGATGATGCTGGGAAGAATCAGTGATAATGCTTTGGCAGCTGCTTCCGTAGCTGCTGTTGGCATGACAAATCAACCGCTGTTTATAGGTATATCTTTAGTTCAGGCTCTGAATATCGGCGGGACAGCAATGATTGCCAGGTATTTCGGCGCCAATCAGAATGAGAAGATAGAAATAACCCTTAAGCATGTAATGCTTCTAAGCATGCTGATGCTGGCAATACCTCTGTCTATATTGGGGTTTGTCTTTACAGATTCCATTATGAAATTGATGGGTGCCCAGGCAGATACCCTGCAAGTGGGGAGAATCTATTTCAGGATAATAATGGTCGGATATGTATTTCAGTCTCTTAATATGTCCATATCAGCGGCACTGAGGGGAATAGGCGAAACAAGAGTGCCGATGATAATAAACTTGAGATGCAATTTCTTAAATGTTATAGGCAATGCAATATTAATATACGGCTTGCTGGGATTTCCAAGACTTGGGATTACGGGAGCAGGCATCTCTACAGCATTATCAAATGCGGTTGCAAGTGTATTTATATTCGGATATGTCTTAAAAGGTAAGAGCGTTGTAAGATTCAGCATCAAGAAGCCCTTTAATCTAAACAGGAGAATTTTATATAATTTATTCAAAATAGGTATGCCGGCATCCTTTGAGCAATTGGTCTTAAGGACAGGTGTACTTCTTTTTGTCAGGATAGTTGCTGAATTGGGGACCGTTATTTATGCAGCCCATCAGATTGCTCTGAGTATATTGGGACTTTCCTTTCAACCGGGACAGGCCTTTGGAATAGCAGCGTCATCTTTGGTAGGGATATCCCTGGGTGCAGGGAAACCTGATATGGCGGAAGAATACGCCAGAAAAACCCGAAAGATGGGGTCAATTATTTCTACATTTATGGCTATAATATTTTTCTTTTTCGGACCGCAGCTTGTAGGGTTATATTCCAATGATCCGATGATTATCAAGAATTCTTCCGTTGCATTGAAGATAATTGCACTGGTTCAGCCCTTCCAGTCATCTCAATTCATATTGGCAGGGGCCCTCAGGGGTGCTGGGGATACCTTCTGGCCTCTGGTATCCACTTCTGTTGGTGTATTGATGGTAAGAGTTGTGTTAGCGTATATATTTGTCAGTGTAATGGGCTACGGCCTGATGGGGGCGTGGATAGGCGTATTGGTAGATCAGCTTGTCAGATGGATGTTTGTTTATTTCAGGTTTAAAACGGGAAAATGGAAATATATTAAGATAAGATAAATATGAATAATGGTCAATTATGGTATTAATGAAAGGAGTTTTAATATGGATAGAAGGATAGTAATCGCCGGCGGCGGAATTGCAGGATTGAATGCTGCAAAGTCAGCAAGGGAACAGGATCCGGACTGCAGTATTGTTATACTGGAGGCTTTGAATACAAATACATATGTAAGAACCAGACTTCCCGACTATATATCCGGTACTGCTTCATACAAAGAAATATTCCCTTATGATGACAGCTGGTATGAAAAGAACAGGATAAACCTTAAAAAGGACACCAGGATTACAGGAATTGATGCTGCACATAAAACCATAATAACAGATAAGGGGAATTATGATTTTGATTCGCTGGTTATTGCACTAGGGAGCAGCGGCAATATTCCTCCTATTCCGGGAGCAAAACTGGAAAACTGTTTTCCTGTGCGTACTGTGGCTGATGCTGATAAGATAAGAAGCTTGTCCTGCGGCGGAAAAATATGCACAATAATAGGGGGAGGGCTTTTGGGGCTTGAAATGGCTTGGGCAATAAGGCAGCTTGGCTGTGATGTCAATGTTATACATAATTCAGGCAGGCTGCTTCCAAAGCAGATTGATGAGGAAGGAGCAAAACTATTATACAAGGCAATATCTAATAAAGGTATTAATCTGTATATGAACGCACAGGTGCAGGAAATCGGGGGAGAAAACAGGGCGGAGTATGTCAGGCTTGACAGCGGAACAGTAGTCAAATCCGATTTTGTCATATTGTCTGTGGGAGTCAATGCAAATACACAACCTTTGAAAGACTCAGGGATAAATATGGGCAGGTCTGTAGCAGTTGATAAATATATGGAAACAAATATTGAAGGAATATATGCGGCAGGTGATGTAGCTGAATATAACGGCAAATGCTATGGCATATGGCCTATAGCGGTTGAACAGGGTAAAATTGCCGGAACAAATGCAGCGGGAGGGAAATTAGAGTATTCGGAGATTCATCCCTTTACAAGCCTTAAGATAAAGGGGATAACAATGTTTTCAATCGGAGATGTGTTTTCCGAAGATTCTCTTTCGATTGCAGAAGCTGATTTTGAAAGCGGAAGATACATAAAGCTTTTGATAAAGGATAGTATAATTATCGGTGCTATTGTGTTCGGAGATTCTAATCTGCCTATGAAAATTAAAAAGGCAGTAGATAATAGAATTAGGGTTCCGGAAATAAAAGAAGGCATAACGATAAAGGAGCTTATCCTATAAAAAGAATGACACTAGTATTCATCAAGAGCATCAGTAGCAATTGTCATAATACGGCTTTCAATATCTGAATAATTACAAAAACCATTGATGAGCTATGTTTACATATAGTAAATATAGCTCATTAATGGTTTTACAGTAAATGTGTTTTATTGTAATTATAGACAAAAATAGTTATTAATAAATAAGTCATTTAAATAAATACTATCCTATGATATAATTAAGTAAATTCAAGGAATATTTAGAGGAGGAGTATTATGGATATTGTTAAACTGCTTACTAATCAGCTTAATAGCCCTGATACACTGAAAAAACTTGCCGGATCTGTTGGAGTTGAGTCCTCACAGGCACAGAAACTGACACAGCTTGGTATACCGGCTATATTGCAAGCTCTTGGACGCAATGCCAGCACAAAAGAAGGTGCAGAAGCTTTATTGGGAGCTTTGGATGGGCATCAGAAGGACGAAATTGAAGATTTAACCGGTTTCTTAAATAAAGTTGATACCAACGACGGAGCAAAGATTTTACAGCATATATTTTCAGGAAATAATAAAAGAGTCCAGGAAAATTTGGCAAGGCAAACCGGACTCAATACAAGTCAAGTATCTGGAATTATGACCCAGTTGGCACCACTTATGATGGGTGCATTGGGAAAAAAGAAAAAGGAAGAGAATTTGGATGTTTCCGGAGTTGTTGGTTTGTTAGGCGGTTTGATGGACGGCGGCGACAACAATTTAATGGGCATTGTGACTAATTTGTTGGATTCTGATAATGACGGAGATGTAATGGATAATATTGGCGACTTGCTTGGTGGGTTATTCAAAAAATAGGTATGCAAATATGTATACAAATTAAATATTAAAAAGGAGGATCTTATAATGAAAAAGCTCAGTATGATAGAGGGAATAGGTGAAGCCTATAATGAGAAACTCAAAGACGCGGGTATCAATTCTGTAGAAGAGCTGTTGGAAGCCTGTCTAACCAAAAAGAGCAGGTCAGAATTAGCTGAAAAGACAGGTATTAGCGAAAAATTGATATTGAAGTGGACTAATCATGCCGATCTTTTCAGGATAAAGGGAATCGGAGGCCAGTACTCAGAACTACTGGAAGCTGCCGGCGTTGATACTGTACCGGAATTGGCAAATCGTAAGCCGGACAATCTCTTGGCAAAGATGGAAAGTATAAACCAAGAAAAAAAGCTAATCAAGGCAATGCCTTTCAAGAAACAGATAGTAAAGTGGATTGAGCAGGCTGGCAATCTTCCACGCAAAATTCAGTATTAATAGGACAAAGAGTCTGCATAGTATTTGTCTTGGGAAATTCCGATAATCAGATTCATATCAGGATGGATAAGGGGTGTGAGAAACACTCCTTTTTTTCTTTATAGTAAGTGGCGGATAGATGTCCCCCGCTATGTGTCTTTGAAGATAATAAATAATACTGTATTCTATATAGCAATAATTTGATGTATAATATATACATCCTGCATTTACGATAAATGAAGGCTTTTTATATGTGAAAACTCGGTTAAGTTGAAAAATTTGAGGTGTTAGTATGAAGGTTTTATTTACAAAAAGATTCAGTGAGGAAAAAATGAAGTCTTTTTCTGAACTTGGTTATGAGGTTGTATATATCAGTGAAGATGAAGTATCCTATAGGGAGGATATTTCTGAAGTGGATATACTTGTATGCTATAATCCCTTTGAAGCCTTAGACATATCAAAGTTAAAGCAACTTAAGTGGATTCAGCTTTTCAGCGTCGGGATAGACCAGCTGCCTAAGCAAAAAGTCAGAGAGAAAGGTATTATCGTTACAAACAACAGATCGGGCTTTTCAATTCCAATGGGTGAATGGATTGTTATGAAAATTCTTGCACTCTTAAAAAACAGCAAGGGATTTTACGATAATCAGAGACAAAAAAAGTGGCAACCGGATTCAACACTGTTAGAGCTTTACAATAAAACTGTCTGTTTCATCGGTACAGGCAGTATAGCTCTTGAGGCGGCAAAAAGGCTTCAGGGATTTGATGTAAATATTTTGGGAATAAACTCCACAGGCAGGAAAGTGGAGTATTTCAACAGCTGCCACCCAATGAATGAACTACATAACATTTTGCCCCAAGCTGACGTAGTGGTGCTTTCAATTCCGTATACAAAGGAGACTCACCACTTAATTAATGAGGAAAGCATCAGTTTTATTAAAAAGGGTGCCTGCCTGGTAAACATTGCAAGAGGAAGCATTATAAAAGAGCCTGCGCTTATAGATGCGCTTCGGAAGGGAAATATTCACGGAGCGGCGCTGGATGTGTTTGAGAAGGAGCCTTTGCCTGAGGAAAGCCCTTTATGGGAGATGAACAATGTTATTATTACACCCCATAATTCCTGGATATCCGAAATGAGAACCGAAAGAAGATATAATATAGTTTATGAAAATCTCAGAAGGTATATAAATGGGGAAGCGCTTCTTAATATAGTGGACATTGATAAAGGATACTGATGAAAATATGTGTATTTATATGAGTCATTGATAGAAGTATATAAATAAATGGAGGTAATTCCGGCAAATGAAAAATGAATTTGATTGCCTTGTCATAGGCTGTGGCTTTGCAGGAGCGGTGATAGCCAGGGAACACGCGGAAAGGGGAGGCAAAAAGGTTTTGATTATTGATAAGCGCAGCCATATTGGCGGCAACGCTTATGATTCATACAACGATGACGGAATACTAATTCATAATTACGGCCCTCATATTTTCCATACTCAAAGCAGCCGTGTATTTGAATACCTTTCCCGTTTCACAGAGTGGAGGGATTACTCTCACGAGGTTCTGGCCGATATTCACGGAAAACTGGTTCCGGTTCCCTTCAATCTCAATTCTCTTTATCTGGTTTTTGAACAAAGCAAAGCTGAAAGGCTTGAGCAAAAGCTCATTTCGGTTTATGGAACGGAAAAGCGGGTGACAATATCTGAACTGAGAGGGCAGACCGACAGCGAACTGCTTGAACTTGCAGACTTTATATACAAAAATGTTTTCATGTATTACACACAAAAACAATGGGGTATTGCTCCGGAAAACATAGATCCTTCAGTGACGGCAAGGGTTCCCATTCTTATTTCCTATGACAATCGGTATTTTCAGGATGAATATCAGGGCATTCCATTAAACGGCTACACTTCCCTTTTTGAAAGGCTGATTGATCATCCGAACATAAGCCTGCAGCTTAACACTGATTCAGCTTCCGTGCTTAAGCTGGTTGAAAACAGGATATATTTTTGCGGCAGCCCGTTTTACGGCAGAGTAATATATACCGGTGCTATAGACGAGCTTTTTGATTGCCGCTTCGGCCGGCTGCCATACAGAACTCTGGATTTTTTGTTTGAAACTCATGAAAAGACCTGGTATCAGTCTAAGGGAACTGTAAACTATACAGTTGACGAACCTTATACCCGCATAACGGAGTTCAAGCATCTGACAGGTCAGATAATACCGGATAAAACCACTATCATGAAAGAATATCCCAGGGAATATACTGGTGCTGGAAAAGAAATACCCTACTATGCTATAATAAATCCGGAGAATGAAGCATTATATGAAAAGTATAAGCAGATTACTGAGGCTATTGATGATTTTTATCTGCTTGGCAGGCTGGCTGAATACAAATACTACAACATGGATGTAATAGCAGAGCGGGCATTGTCGCTGGCCGACAGCATCATATAATGCGGGAAAGAGAGTGGGATATGAAGATAATAACTTTTACAGTTCCTTGCTATAATTCCGAGGCATATATGAAGAATTGCATAGAATCTTTGCTTCTCGGAGGAGAAGATGTTGAAATAATCATTGTAAATGACGGTTCAACGGATGGAACGGGTGAAATTGCGGATGATTATGCTTCCCGGTATCCCGGCATTGTTAAAGCGATACATCAGGAAAACGGAGGACATGGCGAGGGTGTCAATACCGGTTTGAGAAATGCCGCCGGTTTGTATTACAAGGTTGTGGATTCGGATGATTGGCTGGATGCCGACGGTATGCTGAAAGTGCTGTCCAAGCTTAAGGAGCTGCATGAAAAAGGTACTGCTCTCGATATGATGGTATGTAATTATGTTTATGAGCATTCATCAGACAATAGCAGTCATGTTGTCAATTACAAGTATGTATTGCCCCAGAACCGTGTTTTCGGCTGGGATGAGATAGGTAACTTCAAACCGACTCAATACCTTCTCATGCATTCGGTTATTTATCGTACCGAGCTTCTTCGGCAATGCGGCCTGGTACTGCCCAAGCATACTTTTTATGTGGACAACCTATTCGTGTACAACCCGCTTCCTTATGTAAGAACCATTTATTATATGAATATTGATCTGTATCGCTATTTTATCGGGAGAGAAGATCAATCGGTAAATGAAAAAAACATGATAAAGCGAATTGATCAGCAAATTCGAGTAAACAAGCTTATGATAGATGCCTATAATTCCTATGATTATCTGCCCAGCAGACGGCTTGCAAATTATATGAGAAGTTATCTTTCCATGATGATGACAATTTCATCGGTGTTTCTTCAGATCTCCGCCACAAAAGAGGATTTGCAGAAGAAAGCGGAATTGTGGTCATATCTTAAAAAGAGCAATGAAATGCTCTATTACAGGCTGAGATACCGCTTCTTAGGAACATTATCCAATCCTTACGGCAAGGTTGGAAGAAAGATTACAATTCAATTATACCGGCTCATGCGCAGGATATACAAATTCAATTAGAAGAATGCGGCGAAAAGGCACGGGGAGGACACGGGGACGTTTCTCTTGTCCCGCTGAAAGCGGGACAAGAGAAACGTCTCCGTGTCCTCCCCGTGTCCCCCGTCGTATTCTTCTTCTTTTACATAATAAGCCTTGACATAGAAATTGAATTGTGATAAATAATGGATAGAGGGTTAGCACTCAAATAGGCAGAGTGCTAACAATACATATGACATTTTCTTTGGGAGGAGAATTTTTATGGCTAAAAAACAATTCAAAACAGAATCCAAGAAGCTATTGGATCTCATGATCAATTCAATTTACACTCACAGGGAGATTTTTCTCAGGGAGCTTATTTCCAATGCAAGTGATGCCATTGACAAGATTTATTACAAAGCATTAACGGACGAATCTATAAGCTTTGATAAAGACAGTTATTATATAAAGGTTGTACCTGACAAGGAAAACAGAACCCTCAGGATTTCGGATACAGGAATCGGAATGACAAAAGAAGAACTGGATGATAATCTTGGGGTAATAGCAAAAAGCGGTTCTCTTTCATTTAAGAAGGAAATTGAACTAAAGGACGGGCATGACATAATAGGCCAGTTCGGAGTGGGATTCTATTCGGCATTTATGGTATCTGATACTGTTACGGTAATAAGCAAGGCCTACGGAAGTGATGATGCGTACAAGTGGCAATCCAGCGGGGCAGACGGTTATACGATTGAACTTTGTGAGAAAGATACTGTCGGTACGGATATCATACTAAAGATAAAAGAGAATACCGAAGATGAGAAATATGACGAGTATCTTGAAGAGTACAGGCTTAAGGCTATTATAAAGAAATATTCCGACTTTATCAGGTATCCGATAAAAATGGATATGGTCAGCAAACGTCTCAAGGAAGGCAGCGACAAGGAATACGAGGGCTATAAGGAAGAGCAGATTATAAACAGTATGGTGCCCATATGGAAACGGAACAAGAACGAACTGACCAAGGAAGATTATGATAACTTCTATTCGGAAAAGCACTACGGCTTTGACAAACCTTTAAAGCATATTCATATAAGTGTTGACGGCGCTGTGAGCTATAATGCAATACTGTTCATTCCGGAAAAGATGCCCTTTGATTTCTATACAAAGGAATATGAAAAAGGCCTGGAGCTTTACTCAAAGGGTGTTATGATAATGAACAAGTGCCCTGACCTGCTTCCGGATTATTTCAGCTTTGTTAAAGGCCTTGCGGACTCGGAGGATTTGTCCCTTAACATATCCAGGGAAATTCTCCAGCATGACAGGCAGCTGAAGCTTATTGCCAAGAATATAAAAAACAAAATCAAGAGCGAACTGGAGAATCTGTTGAAAACCGAGAGGGATAAGTACGAGGAATTCTACAAAGCCTTCGGAAGGCAGCTGAAATACGGAATATACAGCGAATTTGGAAGCAACAAGGAAACCCTTCAGGACCTGTTGATGTTTTATTCATCAAAGGAGAAAAAGATGGTCACTTTGGATGAATACGTTTCCAGAATGTCCGAAGAACAAAGATATATCTATTATGCCACCGGAGAATCCAATGAAAGGATTGAAAAACTGCCCCAGGCAGAACTGGTATCTGACAAGGGCTACGAAATACTGTATTTTACCGATGATGTCGACGAATTTTCAATAAAAATGTTGATGACATATAAGGACAAAGAGTTCAGATCGGTATCAGGCAGTGATTTGGGTATAGAAGCCGAAGAGAAGAAAAACTTATCCGAGTCTGAGGAGAAAGACAGTAAGGAACTTTTTGAGCATATGAAAAGCATACTGTCGGGAAAGGTCAAGGATGTCAGAGCATCAGTGAGGCTGAAAAACCATCCCGTATGCCTGTCCAACGAAGGAGAGCTTTCTATTGAAATGGAGAAGGTGCTTAATTCAATGCCGAACAGTCCGGGTATCAAAGCTGATAAGATTCTGGAGATAAATACCGATCATGAAGTCTTCAAATCCCTTAAGGAAGCCTTTGAAAAGGATAAAGAGAAGCTGAACCTGTACACGAATCTATTATATAATCAAGCCCTTCTGATAGAAGGTTTGCCCATAGGCGATCCGGTAGAATTCACGAATAATATTTGTAAAATAATGGTTTAGGTGCAATAGGGTTAACAATGATTGGTTCCTGCCTGATGCTGCGGAAAAGTCCGAAACAGGCAGGAATTTTTATTATATTAAGGGAGAACGTTCTTTTTCATATATAATAAGCGCACAATGGAAAAACAAAATATGACTGAAAATTGAAAATATGCTACTATAAGCATATGCGGTCAAGACGACTCCTACAAGGAGGCTTTTTTATGTTCATCGCTATAACAATTATAATTGGCATTATCGGCGGTTTGACAGCTGTCAGACTGAAGATGCCGGCAGGAGCAATAATCGGTTCGCTAATTTCTGTAGCACTGTTCAGTATTTTCACCGGAAAAGCTGAATTTCCTCAAAGCTTTAAGCTGGTGACTCAAATAGGAACCGGAGCATATATTGGTGCACGAATATGCAATAAAGATGTTGCTGAGATAAAGAGTATAATCAAGCCTGCAATAATATTAACTGTTTCTATGTGCCTTTTCGGCATATTTGCGGGTACCCTGCTAAGTATCATCTCAGACATAGATTTGACGACAGCACTTTTTGCAACAGCTCCGGCAGGTATAGCAGATATGACGCTTATTTCAGTGGATTTTGGTGCTGATTCTTCAAAGGTTGCAGCAGTGCAGCTTGTGAGGCTTGTTTCGGTAATTGCTATTATGCCGAATCTAATAAAATACTACTTAAAAAAATCAAATAAAGCTCAGATTGAAGACAAACCGCCCGAAAAATATGAAGAGTCCTGTGCGGATTATAATGAAATATTCAAGAGGACATTAATAACGATGACCGTAGGGTTTGTTTTTGGATTTATCGGGCATGTCACGGGTTTCCCGGCCGGGTCTATCAGCTTTTCCATGATAGCTTGCGCTGTGTATAATATAAGAACTTCAAGAGCATATATGCCTATAAATTTAAGAAAGGGCATTCAATTTCTGGGAGGAGCTCTAATAGGTGCCAGGATAACAATGGAACAGGTTATGGGTATGAGAGGGATGCTGCCGGCTTTGATTATAATTATCGCAGGATATATACTGCTTACTTTTGTATCGGGATTTTTACTTATAAAGTTCAGTACTTTGGATGTGACCACTGCCATGTATTCCTCAACAGCAGGAGGGCTTACCGATATGGCTATAATTGCTGGCGAAATGGGGGCAGATGCTCCAAAAGTTGCTGTGCTGCAATTCGCAAGAGTTGTCAGTATTATTGCCTTTTATCCTGTAGTAATCAAGCTGCTTTTACATATTTTGACTTAATATTGTACAGGGAAATTTTCATGGTGCTGCAGGAATAAAGATTTTCTTTTATGTTATAATTGGACTGTATAGAAAACGATATTCAGCATATGCAGGAGGTTAGCAATGAAAAACGAAGTAAAAAGCAAAATGGAAAGTGGATTGCCTGTAATCGGTACATTCTTTGAATTGGGTGATGCTGCTGCCGTAGAGTGCATCGGCCTTTCCGGAATGGATTTTCTTATAATCGACACAGAGCACGGTCCCTTTGATGTGGAAAGCGCCATGGATTTTATACGCGCAGCGGAACTTAGGGGGATTGAACCTTTTGTGCGGATAAAGGATCATACACGTTCTTCTGTACTGAAGATGCTTGATGTAGGAGCTAAGGGTCTGATTATTCCCAACATAGAAACAGTGGAACAGGTAAAAAAATTGGTGGAGTATGGCAAGTATTATCCCGTCGGCCGCCGGGGCTTTGCTCCCACAAGGTGCGGAGGATACGGATTTGTTGAACATGCTGCAGGAAATTTAGAAGAGTATTTTAGTTTAGCCAATAATGAGACGATGATTATACCCCAGTGTGAGACAAAGGGATGCCTGGATAACATTGAGGAGATTGTATCCATTGAAGGAGTGGATGGTATATTCGTTGGCCCATATGATTTATCCATAGCCTTGGGGATGCCTGCACAGTTCAGCAATCCCGTTTTTACCGAATCGGTTGATAGGATACTGAATGCCTGCAAGGCTGCCGGAAAATCCATATTTATATTCAGCGGATCGGTGGAAGCTGCAAGAAAATATATCAAGGATGGTTTTAATGGAATAGCATATAGTCTTGATACCAATATTTTAGTCAGTGCCTTAAAGGACTGTGTCAGGCAGATCAAAGGCTGAAGGGAATGATAAAGATGGAGAATAGCAAAGACAGCTTGAATCGGAAGGTCGCATCAGCTTTGAAGGAAGCTGAAAGGACATGTATACCGATTGAGCCCATATCAAAGACATATCCCGAACTGAAAATCAAGGACGCTTATGAAGTACAGCGTATTAATGTTAATGAACTTCTTGCATCAGGGAATAAGATAACCGGTAAGAAAATAGGGCTCACTTCCCTTGCAATGCAGCAATTCATTGGAGTGGATCAGCCGGATTACGGTCAACTGTTTGATTTTATGGAAGTAAAGAATGGTATTCTGGAAAGAAGCAGATATCTTAATCCGAAGGTTGAGGGAGAAATAGCCTTTGTATTGAAAAAGGATTTGCAGGGGCCTAATGTAACGGCAAAAGATGTTATGGAAGCAACAGACTATGTATTAGCCTCAATTGAGGTGGTTGACAGCAGAATCAAAGACTGGAAAATAGGAATTGTGGATACTGTTGCCGATAATGCATCTTCTGCAATGTATGTAATCGGGAATAAAAAGGTTGATCCCAATAGCATTAATTTGAAAGCCGTATCAATGGGTTTATATAAGAATGGGGAAAAGGTATTATCCGGAGTTGGCGCTGATGTACTTGGAGATCCTGCCCTTTCTGTGGCATGGCTTATTAATAAGCTGTGGGAATATGGAGTAACACTGAAAAAAGGAGAAGTGGTTTTATCCGGTTCTCTGACTTCGGCACTGGCTGCAGAAGCAGGGGATGATTTTAAGGTAGTTTTTTCCGAACTGGGAGAAGTGTCACTGAGGTTTGTATAGGAGTTGAAATAAATGCGGATACAATATATTCCATATATATGGCCCCTTATCACATCTGCATTTATTTCATTATCCCTGGGAATATTTGTAATACTGAGACGAAGGGATTCAAAAGGGGCTGTAAGCTTCATATTGAGTATGCTTGTTGTGACCATATGGTCCCTGGGCAATGCCCTTGAGATGGCAAGCATAGATTTTTCTACAAAGCTTTTTTGGGCAAATGTACAGTATTTTGCATACTGTTATTCTCCGCTGACCCTGCTTGCAATGTGTATGGAGTTTACGGGATATGACAGATGGATCCGAAACCGGAAAGTACTGTGGCTTGCTGTTATTCCGACTATTATTGTAATTCTTGTATGGACGGATCATCTGCATGGCTTGATAAGATATAATATGCATATGAATTACAGCGGTTCATTTCCTGTTATTGATAAAAAATATGGCCCTGCTTTCTATATCCATGCCTTATATTCACACATGCTGAATATTCTGGCATGGATTCTTTTGATAAAGGCCGTCTTTTTCAGAAACACAGTTTACAAGAAGCAGGCAACAGCACTATTGGTGGGGCTGAGTATGATTGTAATACCAAATGTTCTATATATCACAGGACTAAGCCCGATAGAGAGATATGACATTACACCGCTTTTTTTTGGGCCTGCCGGATTGATTATTACCTGGGGAATATTCCGGTATAGATTGTTTGATGTAATACCCGTGGCACGAGCCATGGTGATTGAGAATATGGATGCGGGGGTTATAGTGCTGGATTTGCAGGATCGAGTGCTGGATATCAATCCGGCCATGAGAAGAATAATTGGCTATCCGGATGTTAAGACTCCCGCAGAGACAGTAGAGAAAGTGTGCCGTAAAATTCCGGAACTGGCATGTACCTGTAAGGACAGGAACATAACTCACAGTGAATTTGTAATAGGCATTAATGAAGGAATGAAGGTTTACGAGGCATTCTTTTCCCCTCTTGCAGATCAAAAAGGAGCAATGATAGGAAGGCTTGTTGTTGCCTACGATATAACTGAAAAAAAGCAGGAGCAGGAGAGATACCTGAAGCAGCAGTGGAAAAACGCTGTTACAGAAGAAAGGGAACGGCTGGCGAGAGATCTCCATGACAACCTTGGACAGGTATTGGGATTTATTAATCTTCAAGCCCAGGGAATAGAACAGGAGCTTATAAATGCAGATATTGACATTGTATCTCATAAGCTGGACAAGCTAGTTCGTGCTTCCCAGGAAGCCCATAATGATTTAAGGGAATATATCCGCAATGCCAGGAATGCAGAAGCTTTGGAAAAGGATTTTATGACCGGGCTGACAAGGAATATTGCAAGCTTTGAGGAGCAGTCAGGATTAAATGTAAAAGTAAATATTCCCCTTGGATTTACAGGAGATGAACTAAGACCGAGCATACGCATCAATATATTGAATATTGTTAAAGAAGTCATTAATAATATCAGGAAGCATTCTGAAGCCAATAATGTGAAATTCGAATTTGCAATTGAACAGCGGCAGTTATGTGTAACTGTGGAAGATGACGGAAAAGGATTTGATGTTGAGAATTGTCTTAATAACAATAATACAACCAGGTTCGGGTTAAACATCATTAGGGAGCGTGCATCAGAAATAGGTGCGCAGATTGGTATTCAATCAGAACCGGGTAGAGGCTGCCGTATTTCTTTAATTATTCCTTTGAATAAGGAGGAACTGCAAAATGAAAATGAAATTACTGCTGGTTGATGACCACCAGCTTTTTATGGAAGGACTTCAATACCTCCTTGAAACTTATGGGGTAGAGGTAGTCGGTACAGCGGAAGACGGGAGAGAAGCTTTTGAAAAAGCCAGAGTATTGAAACCGGACACTATATTAATGGATATAAAGATGCCGGGTTTGAGCGGGTTGGATGCCCTTAAGCTGATAAAGGCCGAAATGCCGGACATAAAGGTAGTGATGCTGACTACCTCGGAAGAGGATGATGACCTTTTTTATGCCGTCAAGTGCGGTGCCTCGGGATATCTGCTTAAGAATACCAATGCGAAAGAACTTGTAGGTATATTGTCGGACATAGAAAAGGGGGAAGCGACCTTTTCACCGGAGCTCGCTGCCAAGCTCTTGAAGGAATTCAGAAGCCGGGATACAGGAAAAACCATACAGAATGAGGAACTCACAAAGCGGCAGCTGGAAGTGCTGGAGCTGGTGTCAAAGGGCATTATCTACAAGGAGGTAGGGGAAAAGCTCGGACTTTCTGAACGGACAGTAAAATATCACATGGGGAAGATACTGGAGGAGCTGCATCTTGAAAACAGGGCTCAGGTTATAGCTTATGCAGCCCGTATAGGGCTTGTGGATAAAAATTGATATTCAAAAGTACAGTCTTACAATTTGGACTGTACTTTTTTTCTCAGACTGTACTTTAGTACATTGTATAAAAATGTTGAAAAAAGTATTATAAAAGTAATGATGAACAGTACGAGGGAGGAAAGTATATGAAGAAAAGCATCGGATTGATTCTGGGTATTGTGGTTCTGCTGGCTGTGACACTTGGGATTGTCGCAGTGCAGGCTGACAGTGTTATAATTCCGGACGGGGACTATACTATAGTAAATAACGGGGTATATCAGCTTTCCTCCGGTTATTCTGGTGTTATTACCGTTTCAAATGCGGTATATGAGGTCACGGTTACAGATTCAGTTTATAAGACACCTCATGAAGAAACAAGGATTTATATAGCAGAGGGAAGAACGGAAGCTCTGGAGCTTACCATAGAGGATTTGGATATGTCAGCGAGCCTATCATCTGTTATTGATTTAAGAAATGCCGGAAGCTATGACAACAAGCTGTATATAAGCGGCATATGCAATCTGACAGGAGAGAATTCTGCACCCTTACATGTTCCTGAGGGCGTACAGCTAACAGTTGATAAGAAGGAAAGCACCGATAATGATGAGTATGCCCAACTGATTGTTGTCAATAATGGGTGGCATAGTGCAGGTATAGGCGGAGACGCTTCAGAGGAAACAGGCACTATAAATATCATGGGTGGAACGATTAAAGCAACCGGAGGTATGTATTCAGCGGGCATAGGCGGTGGTTTTGGAGGCTCAGGGGGGAATATAACAATAAGCGGAGGAGTTGTAGAGGGAATTGGCGGCATACAGGGAGCGGGTATCGGCGGCGGTGTGGGAGCCACCGGAGGGAACATTACTATTACAGGGGGTACTGTTACGGCAATAAGCAGGTTTGGAGGAGCAGGTATTGGTGGAGGCACTGACTTTGAAGATGAGGTCAATGACGGTGGAAATATCACAATAAGCGGAGGCCATGTGAGGGCGATAAGCGGCGGCTATGGGGCCGGTATTGGGGGAGGCAATGAAGGAAGCGGCGGAAATATAACTATAAACGGCGGCTATGTTGAAGCCAGCTGTGAAGTATATGGGGACAATGTCGGACAAGGTGCCTACGGAGCAGGGATAGGGGGAGGCTCAAACAGGAACCATCCCCATTATGAAGATGACTTGGACAATAACGGCGGTATCATAACCATAAACGGCGGTACTGTAATAGCACGAGGAGGAAGTACAGCTGCAGGCATAGGAGGCGGTGAGTTCGGAGAGGGAGGAACCGTCGTCATAAATGGGGGTACTGTTGAAGCATACGGTGGAAACAACGGAGCAGGCATTGGAGGAGGTTCAAACAGGGACGGAGGTACTCTTACCATAAGCGGGGGAACGGTAAAGGCAACCGGAGGTTTTAATGCAGCGGGAATCGGCGGAGGAAGCAATGGAACGGGAGCTGATGTAACTATACTGAATACACCGACTGTAATTGCAATAGATGTAGAACCCGGTTGGAATGAGTATCCGGCAAAGCCTATAGGCAATGGAGGCGGATTTCAAGAGCTGGATATGGGTACATTAAGGGACGGCGCAGGCAATAATCTGTCCTATCTTCTGTTCGATACTTCACCTGCTGTAGGCGTAAATATTAGGCTTGAAGGAGCAGAAGACCTTGATGGCGAGTACTTGACAGACGAAGAGGGATTATATTGGATATTTGTACCGGATAGGTCAGGAGCCTCATATTCATATATCATGAACAAGGCCGGATATTCAGCGGTAGAGGGGAGCGGGCTTTTTACAACAAGCAGCGGCATCAGTGTTGAAATGACTCTGGACGATACAAAGCCGGAAATTTCACAGGTTACTCCTATGGTAATCAAAGCCGGAGGTAATGTAACTGTTGCCTGTTCTGATTACGGGATATACGGGTCTGTCTACCTGGCAGCAAAGAGGTCAACGGCTTATACAAGCAAAGCCCAGCTTGAAGCTGTATATATTGAAAAACTAGAGGCTGCAAGCTCTGTCAGTATTGAAAGCACAGGACTTACTGAGGGATATTATCAGATATATCTTATAGATAGCGCTGAGAATGTATCGGTTCCCGAGGATATATTTGTAGATACTACCGAGCCTGTCGCAGCAAGCAGAGATATCACTTTATCGGATATTACATACAGAAGCATAAGACTGACGTGGGATGAGGCAGCCGATAACTTTACCGATGCTGCCAACCTTGAATATATTATATATAAGTCCTATACCAATAATCTGGATTCAGTTGAAAGTATAGAGACAAACGGTACTGTTGCGGTCAATGAAAATATAACAGGAAGTACCGGCTATACTGTTGCAGGCCTTAATGACGAAACCACCTATTACTTGAACATTATAGTCAGGGATCAGGCAGGCAACAAAATATGTTATAACAGTGTTTCGGCAAAAACATTAAAGGCTCCTTCAGACAATGTAAGATCCAGGACACCGGCGCCAACAGCTGCGTGGAAAATTGATATACCTGTAACCGATTTGATTGGAGCTTCAGGAAGCATGAAGGAAGTAAAGAACGGGCCGGCAACGTTGATAATTCCGTCCAACATGCTGACGGCAGAAATGCTGGGTACTGCACAAACAATTCAACTGGTTATCGGAAAGGCAGATACCTCCGGGCTGACTGCCGAATTGCAGGCACAGATAGGCAGCAGACCGGTTATTGAGCTTGAGCTGAAGCTGGACGGAAGGACCATAGCCTGGAGCAATCCTGATGCGCCTGTAACGGTATCGATACCCTATGTGCCAACAGCAGAAGAACTGAAGAATCCTGAAAATATAACAGTGTGGTATATTGACGGAGCAGGAAATGCTGTGTCTGTACCAAGCGGCAGGTATAATCCTGCGACAGGAAAGGTTACCTTTACTACTGCCCATTTCAGCAGATACGCAGTAGTATATGTAATAAAGACTTTTAATGATCTTTATAGTTATGATTGGGCGAATAAACAGATCGAAATACTGGCAGCAAAGGGCATAATGACAGGCAGGAGAGAAAAGAGCTTTGAACCGGCAGCAGGAATTACAAGGGCAGAATACATAGGTGCTCTGGTGAGGACCTTGGGGGTAACGGCAAAGGCAGAAAGCAATTTCAAGGATGTAGGAAAGGATAACGTCTATTATGCTGAGATAGCAATAGCTAAGAAGCTTGGAATAACAAATGGGACAGGGAACAACAGCTTCAAGCCTGAGGACATTATCTCGAGGCAGGATATGCTTGTGCTGACAGAAAGAGCTTTAAGGAATCTGAAGAAGATAAGCAGTACGGGAACATCAAAAGACCTGGAGAAGTTTGCTGATGCAAGGGAAGTAGCAGGTTATGCGGTTGAAAGCATTGCAGGCCTGGTTATGGAAGGGCTGGTACAAGGCAGCAGCGGAAAGCTCAATGTTGGGGCAGGTACTACCAGGGCAGAAGCTGCAGTGTTTCTGTACAGGATATACAATATAATTAATTATACAGAATTTTTGGATAATTAAATAATAGATAAAAAGGCACCTCTAACAATTAGGAGGGATTGGGTTGAAAAACATAAAGATAAAGCTGTTTCTGTTCCTTACATTAATGCTGACAACCTGCTGGGCATTATCAGGGATAAATGTTTACGGGGGATGGGATATATATCTGATAAATGATGATGGAAGCTCACCGGGCTCGTGGGAGCATGTGATAAATAAGCTGGCTTCTGCCACTTCTTTGAAGAACGGCCCTTCAAGCGGTAATCCCGGCTCCTTCAATTATTTCAAGCATGCAGGTGATGGAACAAGGGAAATGAGTGATGCAGTTATTTCCAAAACGGTTACCTTGAATGCGGATCAAAGAACCTTGTGCAGCCTGAATCAGCTGCAGGTCAACTTTTTATTGGACTATTTCGGATGGGATAGTGACGATGAGGACAGGTTTGTAGTAAGCATATACAGCATCAAAGCGGACGGAAAATGGTCTACAATATTCAATTCAAGCAGTTATGTCGGAGAAAAGTATTGGAGACGGCTTAACATGCCGACAAAAGCTCTTCCCCCGGATACTGTAAAGGTAGAGGCTGTCATAACGGCATTTAGGGAGAGCGGCAGTGATCTGGATGTATATCTGGATAATATATTATTGTGGCTTGTAGATGAAAATCCCCCTGTCATGACCGAAGCAACGGTAACAGAGATAAGAGACTGGCAAGGTAATTTGGTGCCATTGAAAAAGGATACAGTTTCCGGAGAATATCTGGACAACTGGGTGAATCCTGCGGACACCATATATGGGAATATAAGATTTAATGAGCCTGTCAGAGTAAACTATCCCGAGGTTACTCTGAATACTAATGTTTTAAATCAATATGGAAATAGGGTATACGCAGAAATAGACAGTACATCCTGGCATTACACAGCACATTCAACCTCACATCAATACAGCATACCTCTCGGTCATAAATGTCAAATCAGCGGAGAAGATAACAAAATCAAGTTTATGGACAGCCTTGAGTCAATCGGAGCAGCAGGCCCCTTTGATTATGCTGTGCAGGATCTGGGAGGAAATCAGGGCCCCTCTGACATAATGAAGCCAAATATTGAGCATTACAGTATAAAATTTGATAATGCTTCTCCTGTTATAGTCACATCGTGGGACAGCTATGAGGAATACGCCCCGGGAAGATCGTCGGTGGAAATAGTTATAGAGGAAGAAGAAATGGGGAGAGAACAGTCTCCCCTTACTATGACTTACTCCTGGCAATATATGAATTCAACAGGCTTTGCAGTAAGAGAAGAGGAAAAAAGCATAGTTCTGAATGATGCTACTGCTCATAGAGTTAGTGATGGAACCAAAACAACTTATACTGTAACTTTAGCCATACCCAACGGAAGCAAAATACCTCCTTATCAGGAATTCCGGCTGTATGCGGAAGTAAATGATGAAGCAAGGAGCCCTTACGGTAACAGATTCTTTTACGGAAAGGTCAATCAGAAGGACAGTACCCCTCCGGTAATAACATGGGATAAGAGTATTCATGAGGATGGGAGAGAAGTGGATATCAGTACATCCGAAGACACTCTTTATACTACAAGCCGTACAGTTTCCTTCAGTGCTGAAGATATTGAAAGCGGTGTGGATGAGGTTAAATACATATGGACCAGGGAAGCATACAACATCGACAGCAGCAGCTTCAAAAAAGTCGTATTGCCCGGAGAGGATGGTAAGTACACAATTGAAACAGTAAGGGAAGATACTCTATTAGAAGGTATATATTATTTGAATATACTGGCAGTGAACGGAACAGATGAAGAAGTGATTATAAGAAAGGGCTTTTATTTCGATTGTGAAGGCCCCCGCGTTACCTATAGTGAGTTTAAAGATATTGACGGGAAACCTGCATCAGCACATTATCAGGTGAAGGACAGAGCTTTGCAGAACAAGTTCTTATATGCTTTGCTGACAACCATGGAAGATGGGATATTGGACTTTGAACCCATTGCTGAACCTGATATATCGGAAGGCATTAAAGACAGCGGCATGTGGAAGGTCCTTGATCTGGAAGGCACAGGAGAAGAACGGACTGCAAATATAATGGGAGTACTTGATGGTGTTGAACTATCAGGGTATTACAAGCTGGTTACCAGGTATTATGATGAATTTTACAATTATACCGAGTATGGGAATACAATATGGTATGATTTTGAACCATCGGAGCTTATACTGATGGGATCGGCTGATGGGGAGCCTTTTGAACCGGAGAATTATAAGAGGGACCATAGTGTTAAAGTGCATGTAATTGACAATATATCAGGAGCAAATTTGTTAAATGAGGAAGTATCTGTAAATTGGATAGATGCAGACAGCAGAGAAGTTATATCCGCAGACTTTGAGACTGAAAATGATCAGTTTCCCGGAATAAAAGTATATGGTAACGAAAACCTCAACGGTATATATTATCTTAAAATAAAGGTAAAAGATTATGCCGAAAATGTTTTGGAAGAAATTTTGTCTATAGACGGCAACCCTGTAGAGTTCTGTTTTGACAACAGTCCTCCGGAAGTGACGATTGTCTGCGATGCTTCCAAGAAGTTAAATACTGTTATGTTCAGCTATTCGGGACTAAAGGATGAGTACAGCGATATCTCATTGTTTGGATTTGGAATATCAGATACTCCGGGGGGCGAACCGGAAACATGGATAGATATTGACACTATATCAGATTCCGGAGAGGTGATACATTTCGGAGATGTGGCATATCCGGAAGATTCCATTACAGAGGGCAAATGGTATTTATCCGTAATGCTTCAGGATGCTTTGGGAAATATGCAGATTGTCCATTGCCCGGAAGTCTTTGATATAGATGCGACAAAGCCTGCCGGAAGCGTCAGCTTTGAGAAGGATTTTACAAACAGCCTTGAAGTGTCTTTGAAGCTTACTGTAGATGAGCTTGCAGAAGCGGGAAACAAGGTCTTCAAAACCGTACTGGCTGATGACGGTTCTCTTCTGTCCGAAGCTTCTATTGATGATGAAGCCTGGAAGGATATTATTTTTGAGAACGGCACGGCTTATTTTAATTGGATGCTTACTAATACAGATGAGGCCGAGCAGAGTGTATTTGTCAGGTTCATGGATGAGGTGGGCAATATTTCGGATATTTATTCGGATTTGATAACACTGGACAGGACAGCGCCCATAGGGAGTGTAACCTATGATGTGACTGCAGCAACAAAGGGAGATGTAAAGGCTGCACTTACAACAGAAGATGACAATCCGGTGATTATACTTAATAACAATCAATCTGCTGAATACGTTTTCAATTGCAACGGTGAGTTTGAATTCATAATCTCCGACGAAGCGGGAAACAAGACACGGGTAAAGGCGGAAGTAAGCAACATTGACAAGGATCCCCCAAAAGCAGCCGTTAAATATGTATGGACTGAGGAACCGTCAATTATCGCTTCAATAGATCAATGGACCAATAAGTCAATTACCGCACAGCTTCAAATGGAGGATGAAAACGGTTGTGTCATACTTAGCGAGGGTGGGGATACTCATACCTTTAACGAGAACGGAGAGTTTACATTTGAGTTCAGGGACAATTTAGGCAATGAAGGCAGCATAAAAGCAGAGGTAAAAAACATAGATAATACTCCGCCGGTGGGAAGTATTATATATACTCCTTCGGATACTGCACCGGTTACCGTCTATCTGTCCGTTAATGAGCCGGTAAAGGTGACAAATAACAACGAAAGTTTCAGACATGTTTTTGAAGAAAATGGCAGCTTTACCTTTGAGTTCGAAGATAAGGCAGGAAATACCGGAACGGCAACTGCCGTAATAGATACCATTACCCAAGCGGAAAAATATGCTGATATTATATACAGTGATGCAGGAAGGCTGACCAATGAAAACATAAGAGCTGGCTTTAAAGCTTTCTCAGGTAAGGCAATTATCACAAGTCCGACTGTTGCGGAAGAAGTGTACGGATATACCCATGAGTTCACTGAAAACGGAGAGTCCCCTGTGTCTATAAGAGTGTTGTCCGGCGAAGATGAAGGGTATATAAGGACTGTTGCAGGCAGTGTGTATAACATTGACAGAACAGCCCCGGAGGCAGAAGTGATATTAAGTGAGACAGAGCTTACCAATCAGAATGTTACGGCAGCATTATTAACGTACGACGATCGCGGGAAAACAGTTGTAATCAGGAACAATAACGGCTCCAACACACTGGAGTTCACGGAAAACGGAGAGTTTACCTTTGAATTTGAAGACGAAGCGGGAAATACAGGTTATAAAACAGTTACAGTTTCAAATATTGATAAGACGGCACCGTCAGGTGAAATTGAGTACATTAGAGATACCGATAAAAACATTATTTCGGCAAAGATATCCTTTCCGGAGGAAACAGAGGAAGTAACAATATTGAATAATAATGGCTCGGATACCTTCGAGTTCGTGGAAAACGGTGCCTTCGCATTTGAATATTCAGATGCGGCAGGGAATAAGGGCGAAACAACTGCACAGGTAACCGGTTTTGCAGGAACTGCCGCACCGTCTGCAATAGAATACTATATTGACGGAAATAAGGTTGAGGATCCTAATTTAGAACCGATAAACAAAAGTGTGACTGCAAAACTGATTCCGGAAGCCGCAGGAGGATCCTATACAATTGCAAATAACGGCGGCAGCGACAGCTATGTCTTTCAGCAGAACGGGGAGTTTACATTTGTCTATGAAGACGTCACGGGTAACAGAGGTTTTGCAAAAGCTGCGGTAAGTAAAATTGATAAGTCAGCACCAAAGCTTCAGATTCTTGCGGACATCGTGTATCCTACCCAAAGTGATGTGACACTTACAGTAAGCTACAGTGATGACAAAGGAACTGTATACGTGGATCATAATATGGAAGCGGAGAATTTGACCGCTTCTGAAGGAAAGCTGACTTATATATGCACTGAGAATAAAACCATAAGGATAAAGGTCTCTGATGCTGCAGGCAATGAGACAACCAAAGAATTTATTGTAGACTATATTGACAGGATAGCGCCTGTAGGAAATATAGAATATACTCCTGGCAGCATCACAAACCAGGATGTCAGGGCTGTATTAAATTTGGAGGAACCCGGAAAGGTATTGAACAATAACGGCAAGATAGAATACATGTTTACCGAAAACGGAGAGTTTACCTTTGAATTTGAAGACGAAGCGGGAAACAGAAGTTCAAAGACTGCATCGGTAAACTGGATAGACAAGCTTCCTCCCAAAGGGTCATTAGAATACAGCCATACAGAAATGAGCAACAGACCGGTTGTTGTGACACTAAAGGCTGATTCCGATGCTGCTATTATAAATAACGGAGGAATACCTGCAAGAACCTTCTATACAAACGGATATTTCACTTTCAGGATTACTGATGAGGCAGGCAATATAGTAAGCCTTAAGGCGGAGGTATGGAATATAGACGAAGAAAGGCCGAGAATAGCGTTGAAGGGAAACCTGTACGAATGCATAATGCTTGATGAGCCTTATGCGGAAGCGGGGTACAAAGCTACCGACAATATTGACGGAGATATAACCGGCAAGGTAACTGTAGAAGGAAGCGTAAATACCGCAGAGGCAGGAACCTATTTATTAAAATACAAGGTTTCTGATGCAGTGGGCAATAGTACGGAGGAAATCAGGACTGTACGAGTATTAGAATCCGGTGAACTGGTGCTCCTGCTGAACGGCAAGGTGGCAGAGGGACCAATGATGCTTTTAGATGCAAAGAACATTAAAGCAAATACCCTTGGAAATGAAGGGGACTTTGTGATTAAATGGGGAGAAGGCAGAAGGACAATAGCCTGGTTTAAGGGAAACGGGAATATTCTTGCGGAAGGCACCAATGTCTGGCTGGAGACCGGCAGATGGTATACCTTCTTTATACAGGACAGGGAGCGGAGAACAAAAAGTATTCAAGTGTATATCAATGAGTAAGGGGGTGGGGACATGAGAAGGAGATTAAAATCCGCATTAATGTTGGTAATTTGGACCTTGAGTATTTTTAACGGAATTGCACTGGAAGCCGTCAATGCCGCAACGCCGAAAATATACTCTATTAAGAACGATAAAATTGAGCTGTTAGTCAATGGAGATGACGGCAGATATGCAATAAAGACGGTTGCAGGGTCTCCTAATCGGCCTGAGGACGACAACAAATCCCTGCTCTACCTGAAGGGAATTCCTGAATCCACCTTTACTACATTCAGGATAGACGGGAAGGATTATATATACGGCAATTCATACAGCGGGTTAACTATGGATGGAGGCTTTACAGATACTCCAAAGACAGAAGGAATGGTCAACACCTCAACCTGGAAGCCGGAGGGAATAGAAATAACCCAAAAGCTGGAAATGACTGATAATGTGACCAGCAGTGATGTGGGCAATGTTAAGATAAGCTATATTATTACCAACAAAGGGACAAGCAGCAAGTTAATAGGAACAAGAATCCTGATGGATACCATGCTTGGGGATAATGACGGATCAAAGGTTTCCCTGGATGGGAAGTCCGACATTTCCTTCGAGACAGAAGTTATCGGAGAAGATATTCCGGTATATTGGAGGACTGTTGATTCTGCAGAAAATCCAAAGATTGTTTCCTATGGATTTCTTAAGGGTTGGGGGAATACCGAACCGGACAAAATGATCATTGCACATTGGAGTTCATTGTCCTCGACTAAATGGGATTATTCAATCAATAGGGACAGGAATATCAGTTCTATATTAAATGATTATAAGAGTGCAGATTCGGCAGTGGCCCTTTATTGGGAACCAAAGAGCCTTGAGCCGGGAGAGACAATGCAAGTGGAGACATATTACGGCTTGGGGAACATCGGAAACAGTGACGGAAGCACCTTCAATATGAATGTGCTGGTCCCTTCCAAGCTTACTATCGAAGGAGATAAATACAAGGGCAACCCCTTTGAAATAATAATGGAGCTGGACAACAGCCTTCCAAACTCAACCCAGCTGGCGGGTATAACCGCAGAGCTGATTTTGCCTGAGGGGCTGGAGATAGAGGAAGGAGAAGAAAGCAGTAAATATTTCTATAAAATAAATATTAGCGGGAAAGAAACAGTTAAGTGGAAGGTAAGAGCCCTAAACAGCCAAAAGCTCAGGGTGCTTCAATACATGGTACGAATCACAGGTATGAGCCAGGAACTTAAAACAATCAAGAAGTTCATTATCATACCGGGATTTGAGAACAATAACTTTGAAATCGGGTATACCGATGCAGTTCCGCGGAATCTGTACTATGAAGATGAAAATAATGCCATTCAGCTGATAGGCCATGGTTTTGACAAGCTTAAGGACAAAAGTGGATATGAAATGGGCTTTATGGACAAAAAGGGGAGCATAGTTCATTATTTTTCCCCGGAGGATATTACCATAATAAATGATAATCAGATACGTCTAAAAGTTCCTAAAGGTTTTGCTGTCGGAACGTACAGGATATCCATTAACCATAGGGAGGATATTCTGGATTATACCTTGCCCCAGGAACTATTCCTGACCTCTGATATAAAGTATAAGTCAAGAAACTACGGGATTATGGCAATAAAGGAGGATAATGGGGGAGTACAAAGTGTAAAACTGTATGAAAATGAATCCCAGCTCACCCCGGCGGAAAAAAGCAATTCAAAGCTGATTATCAGAGGAAAGATAAAAGATATTTCCGCGGATAATTATGAGATATACGGTGATACCATAGCAATTAATAACAATATTTATTATAAGGGCTATGGAGATAATGTGCTGTCTGTTCACAAGAGCGGGCAGGGCTATGCAGTAAAGGGAAACGGAGAGCTATACATGCAGTCTTGTCTTATGGGAAGCAGCATGGAAGTCACTTTGAAGAAGGGGTATTTTCTTATTGATTCGGCGACTGCCAGAATCAGGGATCAGGAGGGCGAATTCAACGATATCACTACAATAAAAGTAGGATACTTTCCCATAATTGTAAAGGAGATAAAAATCCAAAATAACGGAGAAGTCAGGATAGAGGGATTGCTGCAGCTTGAGAACAAGTATTTCAGCTTTCTGACAGGCCTTGGGACAGGATCTGTGAAATCGGACTTAAAGGATTTGAGCCTGACCAATAAAAAAATCGATATTGATGCTGAAATTGAAATACCTTTCCCCCGATGGAAGTTAGGAGGCTTCCAGTCACAGAATTATGCAACAAAATCTATGACCCAGATTACATTTTTTATAAACACAATAAAAGGAGCCTATGGCTTCGAGACAAAGGCAGAAAACATAAAGCTCAGGCTTTTGGATATAAATGCAAAAATGGCCTTTGACAAGAATCTGTATCCCGACTATTTTGAGTTCAGCAATAATTATGGAAAAATACCGAAGCCAATCGGAAGTACCGGACTAGGTTTTGAAAGAATAGGCGGCGGTATATATGGCCTTAAGTCCATGATTGATTCACTGAAGTACGGTATTCTGCCTACAGGCTCCAGTATAGCAGTTCGAGCGAATATTGTAGACCTGTTTACTTATCACGCCAGAATAAAGGGATACACTTTGATAGGACTGCTGGATACTGAGGCAATACTTAGCAGCAGCGGTATTGACCTGGAGGGAGATGCATATATTTATTTCATTGATGTGGGAGATATTATCGGCCACTTTGATTTCAGCGGAGGTTATATTGAGGCAGATTTGAATGTTCTTGACATTCTTATTGCAGATGCATATTTTGGAATAAGCAGCCATGAAATTAAAGGCTCAATAAACGCAAAGGTTCAGGTACCCGACTATGTGTGGTTCATAGGAGGAGAAGAGATTGCAGGCTTCGGAGCTGAATTGTCCACAGAAAAAATTAAAGGCAGCATCAGTTTCATGGGAGTCGGAGTCGGGATAACATATACATGGAAAGACCATGATGTTGATTTTGATGTAGGATCTAATTCAGATGCTGACGATAAAGGGATTTATACAGTCAGAACGAAGGATAACCGGGGCAGGGATGTAACGGTCACATACGGTTCGAATATTGAAAGATTGAAGGAAGTTGAGCCGTCCTATCCCTCCCATAATGTTTGCTATGCCGGCAGTATGGGTAAAATACTGGCGGGCACCTTTGAATATAATTATGATGTAACAATTGACGATAGCTTTGAGTCAGCAATAATAGAGATGAAATATACTTCTTCCGAAACGCCGGATATTAAGGTTACTAAGCCTGACGGAACAACATATGCCTTGGCCGATGGTGTAAATTACAGGAATCAGATTATTCCCGCAGATAAATCGGCTTCGGGAGAAGAAGAAAAATATTTATTTGTAACCATTCCTTCTCCCATTACAGGGGAATGGTTAATCGAATCAGATCGGGCCCTTGCTGTGACACCATGTAAAGTCAAGGCCCCCGCTGTTTTTGAATCAATTTCTGCAGAGCAGAGTGCGGGTAAAATAAGGACGACCTGGGAGCTTAACGTAACCGATGACAGTACGGTATCATTGTATCTTGTAAAAGAGGACGGCACATCAGGCATGATTGAGCTGGCAAAGGAACTGCCCGGAGGATTGGGGACATTCGAATGTGATATACCCGCAAGTGCGACAACGGGAATGTATAAGGTAAGGGGAGAGGTAAGAAGAACCGGTATCGATGCTGAGGATACATTTTCATTTGACGAAATGAATACAGCGGCCTTTGAGATAGTTGATGCCGAGGCGCCGGATACTCCAACGGGCTTTACGGTGAAGTCTGCAGGCAACGGCATGATGGAAGCAGAATGGAATTTCTCAGATGGTGCGGATGAATATCGGATTTATCCTGTGAATGAAAGCAATAAGATTGATAATACTGTAAAAGCTATGGTAAGCGTGGAAGGAACCGAAACAAGTACTATTTTTGGCGGGACACAGATAATTCCCAAAAAGTCAGAGGATGATGAGACTGAGACAAGTCCCGAAGAGTTGGAATATGGCTGGATACCGGGCAGATCATACAGGTTTGCAATCTATGCGGTAAATAAATCGACAGTTTCGGATCCGGAAGATCCGGATAAGGATATGGAGATAGAGCATATAAGCAGGCCTGCATATACAGGGTCGGTTAATCTTCCGGTACCGGAGCCTCCTGAGTTTACTGCAAGCTTCTCTTCCGAGCACGGAAACATAAATGTGGAAAAGGACGAAAACGATATTGATATAAGATATACCAATTACGATGCGGTTATTTGCAGCTATCAGTCAGATATAAATGCAGATGTGGTATTCTATGTTAACGGAGATGATGTGGCTGATTTCACAGGCAAGGAGATCATACAGGAACTGGAGCTTAATGACGGAAGCAATCTGATAGAGATAGAGGCTATAAAGGCAAATGGTGACAAAACCTTGAAGTCTTACGAATTCTACTATGACAACAAAGCACCGGACTTGATGGTGCAAAGTCCAAACAGCAGTGACAATATAAAATCAGGAAAAGTATTGGTATCGGGAAAGACAACACCGGGAAGCAGGCTTTATGTAAATGGAACAGAAATGACTGTGAAAGAAGACGGAAGCTTTAACGAGGACTTTATACTTTCAGATACACAGAGGGAAACAATAACCATTGCGGCTGTGGATTTGGCCTGCAACAGAACTGAATATTCAACCGAAGTATTTAATTCAGATCTTGGAGATGTAGTAAGGGTACAGATAATACCTCAGATAGAGCAGCTGAGGGTAGGAGAAAGTATACAGCTGAAGCTTTACGGTATCACAAATAATAGCAGCCAAGTATTGCTGGAGGCTGAAAAAAGCGACTGGCAGCTTTTAGATACCGGAGGAAGTGCAACTATTACTCCGGAAGGTTTGTTGACTGCGGTAAAGCCGGGTGAAGCTATAATAAAAGGCCAATACTCGCTGTCCGGGGATATGAGCTATGAAGATGCGCTGATTATCAATGTGGTGTCTGATGCGTCAAATCGGGGTGATGATGAGGATAGCCGCGAAGATTACCCCAAGGCGACGGATACAAACGGCATTAATGCGGGAAGCCTGCTAAGGAAATCTCTGGATTTCAATGCGAATGATGAAATAACCGTCCCCGGGCTAATTCAGCTAAGATTCACCGGCAATGAGATATTTGCCAATGGGCACTTAGAGATATATGAAATCAAGGATTTATTGCAATACAGGCAGCAAAGCGGTAATAAGGATTTCATAAGCAGCATAATGGATATCAGGATACCTGAGGGTTACCAGTTTAATTCTCCGATTGAACTTACGATTATCTTTGATAGAAATAAAGTCAAAGATATTAAAAAAATCGGAATATATGTGTACAACGAAAAAACTGGTGACTGGGACTTAGTTGGGGGAACCGTTGACGAGGGAAAGGGAACAATTACCGTAATAATTCCTCACTTCAGCAAGTATGCAGTTATGAAAAACAGCGGAATGGCTGTAATGACAGATATGGAAGGGCATTGGGCCAGGGATGCCGTATACAGGCTTATTGACAGGGGAATAGTAAACGGGATCAAGCTGCCTTCGGGAGATTACCGGTTTGAACCGGAAAGAACCGTTACCAGAGCGGAATTTGCAAAGATGCTTGCTCTTTGTGAAGGTAGTCCGCAAACTGGTGTAAATACGGATTTATCCGGCTTTGCAGATGATTCGGATATTCAGCCATGGACCCGGCCATTTTTGAAGTATTGCAGCAGCAATGGATGGATAAATGGAAAAGGGATAGGGGATAAAGTATATATGAAGCCTCAGGACCCAATAACAAGAGCCGAGGCTGCCGCAATGGTATCCAGAGCATTAAAGCTTTCTGCAGCTGATAAAGGGATAAAAGCTGAATTCAGCGATAAGGATAAAATTCCTCAATGGGCTGCAGTCTATATTGATCAGCTTATTAAGAAAAAGCTGATGCAGGGCTATTCAGACGGAACCTTCAGGCCGGACAGAGTGCTGACCCGGGCAGAAGCGGCAAAAATATTTGATATTTATATATCACTGCAGTAAGGACTATTGCACATCAGAAGAATAATGCAACATAGTATTAAGTTTGCTGTCATACTCCCAGAGCAATAGGCTTGTATATCGACTCGCACGATATAAGCTTTGGACAGAATCAGAGCTTGATGCTTGAAAAACCCTAACGCACATAAACCCAACTTCCTGTTGGTATGTGCTAGGTTTACATCACGTAAACCTTACGAATTTTTCTGCGCATCTTCACTGGATTCTGTAACCCAAAGGCTTCTAAGTGCTCGCTGCTATACAAGACCAGTGCTCCTTAGTATGCATCTTACAGAGCACTGCCTTGTATATAAAGGAAATGCAAATACAGACGTGGGGAAGATATCTTCGAGGAAACCTTCCACCTGACCTCGGAACGGGAATACCTCCAGGCAAAATAACCAGACGGACCCGCAGAGATGGGACCCCCGCCAGTGATTTTGTTGGCTTTGGAAGGTGAGGAGAACATACTTCCCCTACAGTCGGAGTACTTCACAAACTCATTATGTCGTATTCTTCTTATATTATGCAACTTAATAATTCTTCAGGGCTGATGCCTTTGAAATACTCATTAATATTCAAGGGGGCGATAGCACCCCTTATTTCATCTTCATTGTATCGTTTTCCCCTTAGCAAAGCCTCAATTTCTTCAGGGCTTTCACTACCGAAGAAATCTCCATAAAACTTTATGCTTTGGATAACACCGTTTTTTATGTTTATCAATACTTCAACTTTGCCGCCTTCAAACCTTTTTGCCTGTTTGACATTAAACTCAGGTGAAGCTCCGTAATTCCAATCCCAGTTCATATATTTGCTTTTCATCAACAAGTTTATTTCATTCATGTCTGCATCTTTAAGCTGTCCTTCAATTAATTCCGTGTCCTCATCAAACATATATTTTAAAAGCAGCTCTTTAAACTCAGAAACTGTAATATTCTCGGACAGATAATCCGCAATATTTGTGACTCTTGACCTTACGGACTTTATTCCCTTGGATTGGAACTTATCCTCGGTTACCTTCAATGCCTTTATCAGTTCCTCCATTTTGGAATTGAAAAGTAAGGTTCCGTGGTGCAGAACCTTTCCCTGTTTTACATATTGTGCATTTCCGGAAAACTTTTTTTGATCTATGGTAATATCATTTCGGCCTGAAAGCTCAGCCTTTACACCAAAACGTTCCAGGGCTTTAACAATGGGCATGGTAAATTTCCTGAAGTCAAACTCCTTTTTACCCGTTCCTTTGTTTATAAAGGTAAAATTAAGGTTACCCAGGTCATGGTAAACCGCACCTCCTCCGGTTATTCTCCTTACTACATGAATACCTTTTTCTTTTACAAATTCACTGTTAATCTCTTCTGCGGTATTCTGATATTTCCCCACTACTATTGTCGGCTCGTTCTGCCATAAAAGTACATAATCATTATTATCATTCAGGTTAAACAGATATTCTTCCATTGCCAGATTAAAAAAGGGATTTGTGTTTTCATTTCTTATGTACAGCATGTTGTACCTCCCGGTAATGTCATTATTGAATAATATTATTATTATAGCATAATAAATCCATGCTATTGAGAACTAAATCGAATAACCTTAGGAGCGGTAACATTAATAGAATTCACTCAAAAATTTTTACAGCAGTATGTTGCAATTGGTATTCTACTGCATTATAATAAAATTGTTTTATAGTTAAGTGGCTTAATAATTAAGGAGGTTTATTAATTTGGATATAAAAGATAAATGTGACAGGATGATGAAGATAGCCATGGATATTCATAAAAAGCTGATGGCTGTGATACTTAAGGATATTGAACCATCATTAAGCAAGTCTCATGTCTATCTTTTGGCATATATACAGCGCAAGGGGGAATGTACTGTAACGGACATAGCAAATCATCTGGAAATTACATTAAGTGCTGTAACAAGTCTTGTTGATAAGCTGTGCACTGCGGGATTGGTCACAAGACTTAGAAGCGTTGAGGACAGAAGGGTTGTTTATATGGAGCTTACGCCGGAGGGAGAAAAGGTTCTGGAAAAAATTGAGGCTAACAAGAATAGACTGTCCGAGAAAATTTTTTCAAATATTGATACTGAAGAAATAAATAATTTTTTTGCCACAATTGAAAAAATTACTCAAAATATTATAGACAGTTATAGTAGTGAAAATTAATAGATTTAGTATGGGGGTTTAAATAGTGAAAAGGAAATATACAAAACTGATAATAGGTATAGTAGTCGTTACTTTACTTGGTTCGCTAATTTTTACATATGTGAAAAACAAAGCTGGCAGCTCTGCAAATATAAATGCTGATACAGTCGTTGCAGTAAGCGTTGAAGCGGCAGCTAAAACAAGTGTAAGTGCAACTGTCAATTTGAACGGAAAACTTAAGCCGATTCAGGAAATAAACATTATTCCCAAATTACCGGGGAAGGTAAATAATATATACTTTGACATTGGGCAAAGTGTTAAAGCCGGAGATGTCTTGTTTACTTTGGAGGATAATGATATAAGGTCGCAGCTGAAGCAAGCTCAGGCAGGGCTTGACATGGCAAATTCAGGATTGGCTAAAGTAACAGGAGGAGGAGCAGAGCTGCAGGAGCTGCAGCTTAAAGCGGCACTGACTTCGGCAGAAATAAGCTATAATGATGCAAAGCTAGCTTTTGAGAGAACAAAACAGTTATATGAATCCGGTGCCGTATCTAAGGCAACACTGGAACAGTCGGAGTCACAGTTTAAGCTTATGGAACAGCAGTATAATTCTGCAAAATCAAACTATGAGATTACGACAACAAAAACAAATCCTGAAAACATTGCATCGGCCAAAGCACAGGTAAGTCAGGCAGCAGCAGCTCTTGAGCTTGCTAAATCCCAATTGGACAATACGGTAATCAAATCACCTATAAACGGAGTAATTGCTGCAAGAGTTATTGAAATTGGTGAGCTTGCAGGCAGCACCGGTATTGCTATGAGTGTAATAGATTTATCCTCAGTACTCATTGATATAAATGCAACTGAAGGTATGATAAATAAAATACAGGTTGGGGATAAGGCAGAGGTAACAATCAAGTCAGTAGGAGATAGTAAATTTACAGGAGAAATAATTAATATATCTCCGACAATAGATACAAGAACTCAAAGCTATCCTGTAAGAATTAAGATAGATAATAGCTCCGGAACTCTTAAGGGAGGTATGTTTGCAGAAGTAAAAACAGTATTGGATAAAGTGTCTGATGTTATAGCGGTTCCGATTTCCTCCGTAATTGAAGAGGGCGATAAGAGATTTGTATATGTTCTTAATGGCGATATCGCAGAAAAAAGGGAAGTTTCAACAGGTCTGTTTGATGATGAGCTTATTGTGATAGTAAAAGGACTTGCGGAAAATGATGCTGTAATCGTAAAGGGCCAGGAACTGATTATTGATGGCTCCAAGGTTATAGTTACCGAAAATTAGGGATGGTGTTTGGATGAAAATACATGAAGTGTCAATAAGAAGACCTGTAGCAATTTTAATGTGTGTGCTGATGGTTTTGGTTCTGGGGGGGGTATCCTTTTCCAGGCTTCCTATAGATTTAATGCCGGAAATGGATTTTCCTATATCTATAGTTTTAACAAGCTATTCAGGAGTCGGACCTCAGGAAATTGAGAATATTATAACAAGGAATATAGAAAGTGCAGTTGCTACGGTAAATAATATAAAAACAATACAATCACAATCCTCGGAAGGGCAATCTATTGTTATTGCAGAATTCAACTCGGGAACCGATATGAACTTCGCAACATTGCAGATGAGAGAAAAGATTGATATGGTAAAGGGAATGCTGCCAGATGGAGTAGAAGCCCCTATGATTATAAAGATGGATCCCGGCATGATTCCCGCAGCTGTACTTGGAGTCTCCGGGGGCGAGAATGAAGCAGAGCTGACAAGGTTCGTTGAGGACAAGATAAAAGCAAAAATCGAAAGCATTGATGGAGTTGCATCTGTTGCAGTTACCGGCGGTACGACAAAAGAGATTAAAGTAAATTTGGATTCTCAAAAATTATCAGGATATGGATTGTCCTTCAGCCAGATTAGCGGAGCTCTCAGATCAGAGAATCTTAACCAGCCTGGGGGCACAGTGGAATATGGAGATAAGAGTCTTTTAGTCAGAAGCACAGGAGAATTTCAAAGTCTTGACCAAATCAGGAATATCCCCATTACGCTTCCCACAGGAGCAGTTGTATATCTGCGGGATATGGCTGAAGTAAAAGAAGGATATAAAAGTGTTGATACGTATAACAGAATGAATGGTGAGAGCAGCATAGGACTTACGGTTCAAAAGCAGACAGATTCCAATACGGTAAAAGTAGTTAATCTTATAAAGAAAGAAATAAATAATATATTGAAGGAATATCCGGATGTAAAGGTTGAAATGGTTTTTGATCAGGGAGAATATGTGGAGCAGTCAATAGCGAATGTTGCAAAAAATGCTGTCGTAGGAGCTATACTGGCTATTATTATACTTTTTGTGTTCTTGAAGAATATAAGAACAACTATGATAATCGGGACGTCCATACCGATTTCCATAATAGCAACCTTTGTAATGATATATTTTTCCGGTATAACACTAAATCTTGTATCCCTTGGAGGACTTGCCCTGGGGGTTGGAATGCTGGTTGACAATGCCATAGTTGTCCTGGAGAATATATACAGGTATAGGAATGAAGGTCACAGCAGGGTAGAGGCCGCAATGCTGGGGACACAGGAGGTAGGTTCCGCTGTATTGGCATCAACCCTGACAACAGTGGTTGTATTTCTGCCTATAGTATTTACCGGAGGTATAGCAGCAGAAATATTCAAACAGATGGCACTGGCAGTAACCTTTTCACTTATTGCTTCTTTGCTTGTAGCCTTAACACTTATTCCTATGCTTAGCTCCAAATTTTTGAAGATGGTAAAATATCACGAAGCTTCAAGAAGCGAAAGATTAAATAAAGTGTTTGACAAGTGGGAAGATACTCTAAGTGCAGTTGATAATTTTTACAGAAGCATATTAAGCTGGGCATTAGCACATAGAAGAAAAACAGTTATTACAGTGTTGGCAATATTTGCAGGAAGTTTGCTGCTGATTCCTTTTGTGGGTACCGAGTTCTTCCCCAATATGGATATGGGTCAGTTTACGGTAGGGATTGAGCTTCCACAAGGGAGTTTACTTAAGAATACTAATGAAGTCGCAGAGCAGGTTGAAGGAATGCTAAACAGCCTTCCGGAGATTCAAAAGGTATTTACAACGGTTGGTTCTTCAGGAAGCGGAATGGATTTATCCGGAGGGGCATCAAATACAGCAAGTTTGAATATTACCTTAAAGCCTTTAAGTGAGAGAAAAAGAAGTACCGCAGAGGTAGTTGAGGAGATGAGAAATAAGGTAAGACTAATTCCCGGAGCTGATATAGAGATCAATGAAGTCAGCACATCGGCTATGGGAGTATCCGGAGGTACTGCGGTTTCTGTCAAAATATGCGGACCGGATTTGGATAAGCTTTCGGAGATAGCAGCTGATGCTGAAGAGCTAATAAAAAAAGTAGAGGGCGTAAGACAGGCAAATACAAGCATTTCAGAGGGAAGACCGGAAGCTCAAATATATGTAAACAGAGATAAGGCATCCTATTATGGTTTGGGTACTGCACAGGTGTCGGCTGCAATAAGAACAGCCGTTGAGGGAAGTGTTGCGACAACCTACAAGGTTGATGGGGACGAAATAGATGTAAGAGTAGGTTTTCCCGAAGAAACGGGGGAAAAGTATTCGCAGCTAATCGATACAAAGATACTATCACCCTTGGGAGTTGAGGTACCTCTTACAGAGATTGCTGATATTAAAATGGAAAAGGGACCGATTTCTATAACCCGGGAGGGTCAGGAAAGATATGTAACTGTTTCATCAGATGTGTTTGGAAGGAGTACCGGAGATGTTAACAAGGATATTAGTGAAAGGCTGGATGAAATGCTTCTTCCACCGGGGTATTCAATAAAGTACGGCGGTGAGGCGGAGCAGATTGCAGATGCATTCTCAAGCTTGACTCTTGCATTGCTGCTCGCAATTGTTCTGGTATATATGGTTATGGCCGCACAATTTGAATCCTTGCTGCATCCCTTTACAATCATGTTCTCTCTGCCTCTCGCTTTTACAGGGTCTGTATTGGGACTCGTTTTAACGGGGAGGGCTTTAAGCGTTCCGGCTTTCATCGGAGTAATAATGCTTGCAGGTATAGTTGTAAACAATGCTATAGTACTTGTGGACTATATAAATACATTAAGGGGCAGGGGTATGGATAGGCTGGAGGCAATACTTAAAGCCGGTCCTACCAGATTGAGACCGATATTGATGACGACTTTAACAACAATATTAGGGCTTATCCCCCTTGCGCTGGGTATAGGAGAAGGGGCAGAAGCCCAGGCACCTATGGCAACAGTTGTTATCGGAGGACTTACGACTTCAACTGTTCTTACTCTTGTAATAATCCCGGTAATCTATACATTGTTTGATGATGTGTCTGTAAAACTTCGCAGGCATAAAGCAGGGAGTATAAGAAAAACAGAAGCAGTCTAGATTTGTAAAAAGCACCGCTTTTTGAATGCAGTGCTTTTTCTTTGGGAAGAATTAGTGTAGAATATTATAAAAGATGCTTGTAAGGGAAGGTGTATGATATGGATTTTTTGGAATTGGCTAAAATGAGATACTCAGTGAGGAACTATTTACCAAGGAAGGTTGAAGAGGAAAAGCTATTGAAGATACTTGAAGCAGCCAGGGTAGCGCCTACAGGATCCAACAGGCAGCCCCACAGATTGATTGTGGTTCAAGAAGCCGAAAGCCTAGAAAAACTGAGAAAATCAGCTAATATATATGGAGCTCCACTGACTATCATTGTGTGCGCAGACCATAATATTTCATGGAAAAGGAGCTATGATGGAAAAGATGTAGCTGATATTGATGCGGCTATTGTAACTGACCATATGATGCTTGAAGCTACACAACTGGAGCTTGGAACTCTATGGATATGTCACTTTAATCCAAAGGTACTCAAAGCAGAGTTTAGTATCCCCGAAAACCTTGAACCGATGAATATTCTTGCAATAGGTTATTCCGCAGATGCAGCACTATCTCCGGAAAGGCATCAAGAGCTCAGACTGCCCCTTGAAGACTTTGTGCTTTACGAATCGTATAAATAAATAATTTTATACGAAATACCTATGGTAAAAACAAAAGCATAAAGGTGAGTGAGGAGAAATGAATTTTTTATCGGGCTTTTTTAAGGGATTGCTGATAGGGATAGGCGGCGTTGCTCCCGGGGTAAGCGGAGGAGCAATTGCCGTAATATTTGGATTATATGAGAGGATAACCGATGCCATTGCGGATGTCTTCAAGGATTTTAAGAAAAACGCAGTATTCTTTTTCCCTATTGCACTTGGCGGCGGTGTGGGGGTACTCGGTTTCAGCAAAATAATGCAATACCTTTTTCAATACTATGAGGTTCAGGTCAAATGCCTTTTCATCGGGCTTATGCTGGGAACGCTTCCTACAGTTTTCAGGCAGGCCAACAAGAAAGGCTTTAAAGGCATATACATTATCCCTTGTATAATTGCATTTGGAATCACAATAATAACAGTAGTGCTGGAAAATGCCGGAATCGACATTATTCCTGATGCAGCACCGGGAATGCTTCAGCTTGTTTTATACGGTGCAATTATAGGAGTAGGGACGATAGTGCCGGGAATCAGTGCTTCCTTTGTGCTGATGTATTTTGGAGCATATCAGATAGTTCTTGACGGACTTGCAAATATTAATCTGTCAATTCTTGTACCTGTAGGGACAGGATTTGTATTCAGCATAATTCTATTTGCCAAGTTCATAAGCCTTTTGTTCAAAAAAGCATACGGTTTTACATATTATGCCGTGATTGGATTTGTAATCGGATCTATAATTTCGATATTTCCGGGCATTTCATTCAGTTCTGAATATTTAATCAGCATTTTGCTTTTCATCATGGGCTATATTATAACATTTTTAATAAGCAAATATTCAAAGGACACATAAAACGGACAGAGTAACAAAGGGCGTGGGGGCATAAGAAAAGTCTCCATGTCTTTTTTTACTTACAGGCAAAAAAATATTGACAAGCATAAATATACATATTATATTATATATATGCATATAGGTTTATATTTTCAAACAGTAATTTCAAACTTTAAATTGGTCCTGCGAGGCCAGAAAGGAGGAAATATATGTGCAGACCTTTTCCGGATCATGGGATATCAAGGAGTGTTCATATGTGAATCTCTTTGCTATCCTTATTTACATCCATGACTTATTAACTACAGTAATAGGAGGATTTATATGCCGAAAAGAACTGACATAAATAAAATTCTGATTATCGGATCCGGTCCTATCATTATCGGGCAAGCCTGTGAATTTGACTATTCCGGGACACAAGCCTGCAAAGCCCTGAGAAACTTGGGCTATAAAATCGTACTGGTCAATTCCAACCCCGCTACTATTATGACCGACCCGGGAATTGCAGATTCGACCTACATTGAACCCCTTAACACCAAAAGCCTCACGGAAATAATTGATAAAGAAAGGCCTGATGCAATACTGCCGAATCTGGGAGGCCAGACAGCTCTCAATCTTTGTCTGGAGCTTTATAAGAGCGGCATCCTGGATAAATACTACGTAAAGGTTATAGGTGTTCAAATAAATGCCATTGAACGCGGAGAGGACCGCATTGCTTTCAAAGAGACAATGAACAGGCTTGGGATTGATATGCCATGCAGCAAGGCAGCCTACAGCGTTTCCGAAGCTGAGAAAATTGCAGGGGAGCTTGGGTATCCTGTGGTTATCAGGCCTGCTTATACAATGGGCGGCACAGGCGGCGGCCTGGTATATAATGCTGAAGAACTGAGGACTATTGCCAGCCGCGGAATTGCTGCCAGCATGGTGGGGCAGGTTCTGGTTGAAGAATCGGTTCTGGGCTGGGAGGAACTGGAGCTTGAAGTAGTGAGGGACAGCAAGAATCAGATGATTACAGTCTGCTTTATCGAAAATATTGATGCTATCGGAGTGCATACGGGAGATTCCTTCTGTGCCGCTCCGATGCTCACAATCAGTCCTGAGCTTCAGCAGCGCTTGCAAGAGTACGCTTATTCAGTGGTGGAATCTATTGAGGTAATCGGCGGAACCAATGTCCAGTTCGCTCATGACCCAAGAACCGGAAGGGTTGTAATTATAGAAATAAACCCCCGCACTTCGCGTTCCTCGGCACTGGCTTCAAAGGCAACAGGCTTCCCTATTGCATACGTATCCGCCATGCTTGCAGCCGGCCTTACCCTTGATGAGATTCCTTATTGGAGGGACGGGAGCCTGGATAAATATACCCCATCAGGAGATTATGTTGTAATAAAGTTTGCCCGCTGGGCTTTTGAAAAGTTCCCCGGAGCCCAAGATAAACTGGGAACCCAAATGCGTGCGGTTGGGGAGGTTATGAGCATCGGGAAAAGCTATAAGGAGGCTTTCCAGAAGGCAATCCGTTCCCTGGAGATCAATCGTTACGGCTTGGGCTTTGCCGGGAATTTCAATAATAATACTCTTTATGAACTTCTTTCCATGCTGACTGAGCCGACCAGCCAGCGGCAGTTCATTATGTATGAAGCATTGCGCAAGGGTGCTGATGTTGAACAGCTTTATAAGCTGACGCATATAAAACCCTATTTCATAGAGCAGATGAAGGAGCTTGTTCTGCTTGAAGAGGAAATACTTAAGTGCAAAGGAAGCGAACTGCAGGATGAACTGCTTATCAAGGCCAAAAAGGATGGTTTTTCCGACCGGTATCTGGCCCAGCTTCTTGATGTGTCAGAGGCATTAGTCCGAAGGAAAAGAACCGGATTAGGCCTGACAGAGGGTTGGGAGGCAGTGCCTGTAAGCGGTGTTGAGAATGCGTCCTATTATTTCTCTTCCTATAACATATCCGATAAGACTTCCGTAACGGACAAACCAAAAGTTATGATTCTTGGAGGAGGCCCCAACAGAATTGGCCAGGGAATTGAGTTTGATTACTGCTGCGTTCACGCAGCCTTTGAACTTAGAGATTTAGGCTATGAAACGATAATGGTCAACTGCAACCCTGAAACTGTTTCAACTGATTATGATACATCTGATAAGCTTTACTTTGAGCCCCTGACAGTGGAGGATGTATTAAGCATTTATGAGAAGGAAAAGCCTCTGGGAGTGATAGTTCAATTCGGAGGCCAGACTCCTCTCAATATTGCGGGGGATCTGGAAAAGGCCGGTGTAAGGATTCTTGGAACCTCCCAGGAAACCATAGACCTGGCTGAGGACAGGGACAGATTCCGCAGAATTATGGATAAGCTTGACATTCCCATGCCGGAGTCGGGTATGGCGGTAAATGCCGAAGGAGCCATAGCCATAGCAAACCAAATAGGTTATCCTTTAATGGTTCGTCCGTCATATGTATTGGGCGGGCGGGGAATGCAAATAGTGCATGACGAGGAAATGCTATGCACCTATATGGCTGCGGCGGTTGGAGTCACTCCCGAAAGGCCGATTCTGGTAGATAAATTCCTCGGGCATGCCATTGAAACGGAGGCAGATGCAATTTCCAACGGAGCAGATACATTTGTGCCGACAGTAATGGAACATATTGAGTATGCCGGCGTTCATTCCGGAGATTCCGCATGTATTATTCCTCCCGTAGGTATTTCTGAAGAGCACATAAGTACTATTGTTGACTATACCGGAAGGATTGCCAAGGAAATGAATGTTATCGGCCTTATGAACATGCAGTATGCCATAGCGGATAACAAGGTTTATGTTTTGGAAGCCAATCCAAGGGCCTCAAGAACTGTTCCCCTTGTTTCCAAAGTCTGCAATATACAAATGGCACGTATAGCCACAAGAATAATCATGGCTGACTGCTTGGGAGGAAGATACTCCTTGGACGGCCTTGCCAGCAAAAAAATACCTCACTACGGAGTTAAGGAAGCAGTTCTGCCCTTCAATATGTTTCCTGAGGTCGATCCGGTATTGGGCCCGGAAATGCGTTCTACCGGGGAAGTACTAGGCATCTCGGATTCATTCGAATTGGCATACTATAAGGCTCAGGAAGCGACGCAGGAATTACTTCCTTCTTTAGGAACAGTGCTTATTAGTGTAAATGATGCAGATAAGCCTGACGTTCTGGAGGCTGCCAGAGAATTTTCGAGGATAGGCTTTAAAATCGTTGCTACGGAAGGAACCTGCAAATTCCTTCAAGAAAAAGGAATCAGCTGTGAAAAGGTCAATAAGGTATACGAAGGCCGGCCAAACATAGCTGACAACATGGAGAACGATGAAATAAACCTGATAATCAATACACCTCAAACCAGACTGAGCGAATTCGATGATTCTTATATCCGCAAGATTGCTATAAAGCGCAAGGTGCCGTATATAACCACAATGACCGCGGCTCTGGCAAGCGCAAAGGGAATTGCGGCATATATAAAAAATGGGTTTCATGGAAAGAAGATTAAATCTTTGCAGGAGTATCACAGAGACATTGCAGAATAGAAGAAGAATGCGCCATAGGTAACGGGTAACACGGGAGACACGGCTGTTTCACGAAATCGCTGCGCGATTGCACGGTAACTATTATATATTATATAGTTGCATAAGAAAATTTCGATACTTATATTATTATCGATAATTATTTATGTAACGTAATATTTATCCCGCCGTGCATTTAGCGGTTTTTCGTGTCTTCAGTGTTATCATAACTCCGAAGCCCTGCCCTAAACCTCGAACCTCGCGCCTCGTACCTCGTACCCGAAGAATGCGTCGCATTCTTCATATTTTGCGCTATAGCCGCATGTGCCCCGCTTCAGCGGGACAGGGGAAACGTCCCCGTGTCCCCGTCCCCATGTCTCTATTTTAGTGTTTTTCTTGATTTTTAAACTTATCATTAGTATTATGGAGATACTGTATTATAAAAGAAGGTTGTTGTTAAAGACATATTATTTTTGGAGTGGGAGTTAATATATGGACACATCTAAACAATTGGGCGAAGAAAAGATATCCAAACTGCTGCTGAAGTTTTCAATTCCTGCGATTGTCGGGATGCTGGTAAATGCATTATATAATGTAGTGGATCGGATTTTTATAGGGAATAGCGTAGGCCCCCTGGGAATAGCAGGGATAACCATCGGCTTTCCGATTATGCTTGTTATTATGGCCTTTGCAATGCTTATCGGAATTGGGGCGAACTCTCTGATTTCTATAAGGCTTGGAGAGCAGAGGAAGGAAGAGGCGGAGCTGATTTTAGGAAATGCAGTAGTAATGCTTGTTATTACATCGATGACAATTTCCGGTACAGGTCTGATTTTTATTGAACCGCTGTTAAGGATTTTTGGCGCCAGCGCAGCAGTACTTCCATACGCAAAAGAATATTTAAGCATAATACTTTTAGGAACGGTTATACAGACTGTCGGCTTTGGGATGAACAACTTTATCAGGGCAGAAGGGAATCCCAGAATTGCTATGTTTACGATGATAATCGGAGCGATTCTGAATACCATATTGGATCCTATATTTATCTATGTATTCGGATTGGGCATTAGAGGTGCAGCTATTGCAACTGTTTTGTCACAGGCTGTATCAGCGTCATGGGTGTTGTATCATTTCTTTGGCGGCAGAAGCACCTTAAAGGTACATACAAAAAACCTCAGGCTGCATACGCCGATAGTAGTTAAAATCGTTTCCCTGGGAGCTGCAACATTCTTCATGCAGATGGCCGCAAGCGTCCTGAATGCCATCATGAACAAAAGCCTTGTAATATACGGAGGCGATATAGCCGTTTCAGGAATGGGTGTTATAATGAGTATTGCTATGCTGATACTTATGCCGATATTTGGTATCAATCAGGGTGCCCAGCCCATTATAGGATATAATTACGGGGCACTTGAGTTTGACAGGGTGAAGAAAGCTTTGAAACTTGCAGTTGTTGCGGCAACAATTATAACAACTATTGGATTTATACTCACAAGAGTATTTCCGTCACAACTGATATTATTATTCAATAGAACGGATAAGGATTTATTGAATTTTGGAACAAGAGCGATTTCAATCTACCTGATATTTCTTCCGATTATCGGATTTCAAATTGTATCGGCAAATTATTTTCAGGCGGTGGGCAAACCGAAGCATGCGGCATTCCTGAGCCTTTCACGGCAAGTATTGATTCTCATACCGGCACTGCTTATACTGCCGTTATTTTTCGGCCTGGAAGGACTGCTTATGGCAGGGCCTGCGTCAGACCTGATATCGTCGGTCATTACAGGAATTTTTCTTATTAGGGAATTGAAAAATCTGGACGCCAGGCACCGAGGCGCTGTGGTGCAGGAACAGAACTAAAACACCAGGTCATATTATATGCTTGACAATTGGTGTAAAAAATACAAGAATTATAGTAAGGAATAATTAATACCAATATTTACAATTCAGAGGGTGTTGAAATGAATCTAAAAAGCCATGGGGAAGATAAAATACCGACTGCAAAATATGAGAAGATAGCACTGGATATAGCTTACAGTATTCTCAATGAGGAATGGAAAGTCGGCGAAATGGTTAAAGGGAGGTCTACACTTTCCGGTAAATACAGCGTTTCTCCGGAGACAATAAGACGTGCATTGAAGCTGTTGGAAGAACTGCAGGTTGTAAATGTAATAGAAAAAAAAGGTATATTAATAAAATCAAAAGATGCAGCCAATAACTTCATAAAAGAACATCAATCAAAGGACAGAATACTTTCCATGCGTGAAGAGATTGTCAAATTAATGGAGGAAAAGCAGGCACTTGAAAAGCAGGTTCTTGAACGATTGGATTCCGTTATTGAACAGGCGATGCTTCTTAGAAATATTGGAATAATATTTCCTTTGGAGCTAAAAATACCTGAAAAAAGCCACTTGGTGGGAAAAACCATCGGCGAAGTGCGTTTCTGGAATCACACAGGGGCGACAATAATAGGAATAAATCGTTCCGGGCACCTGTATCTTTCGCCGGGGCCCAAGATGGTGTTCTTTCCCAATGACATTATTCTTTATGTGGGAAGCGATGCGGAGATATCTGAAAAAGTTGCTAAATATGTAAAGTAAAAACTTAAGTCTGATATGGTTTCATATCAGGCTTTTTTTGCTTTCATTGCAAGCAATATTTTTTTTAAGAAATATCTGACAACTTGCTTGACAAACACGAGTTGCCTGTGATAATATTAGATAAAAGAGACAACTTAAAGAAATTGCATAAGTTGTCAGATGATGTAACTACTTGTACAGCAGTCAGAGAATTTTGAAAGGAGGCTAGCATATGACTATATTGAAAAAAGGACAACTGACCAGGCATATAAATGAAAGCAAGGAACAAGATGAATACGTTATGAGGATAATTACTCCGGAGGAGCTTGGAGATGCAGTTGCACTCCAGAAATATGTATATGAGCAGCTTCCTAATAAGCAGGTTCTGTACATGGATTCTTATGAAGAAATGTATGATGATATGAAACAGGGAGCGAAGATAATCGGAGTATTCAACAAAACAGGAGATATTATTGCATACAGATATATAGGTTTCCCGGGATGCTCTGAAAAAAATCTTGGTAATGATATTAATATGCCGAGGCAAGAATTGGCAAAGGTAGCTCATCTTGAAACGACAGTTGTGCATCCCGAATACAGAGGCAACTCATTGCAGAGTCTGACATTGCAGCAAGCCATACCAATGATTAAGGATTTTGGGTACAGTCATTTGCTTTGTACTGTATCACCCCAGAATATCTACAGCCTTTACAATATTATAAAAAACGGATTGAGAATCAAAGCACTTAAGAAAAAGTACGGTTCAGAAAAAGATGGGAAGGACGGAATGTGGAGGTTTATTCTTCATAGAAATCTGGAGCCAAGGGCGGTAAGAAAAGTAAGCCAGAATTTTGGCATACCTATCGGTGATTTTGAACTTCAGAGAAAACTTATTGATGAAGGATTTGTAGGCTTATGGCTGTATAAGGAAAGCAAGCTGCTGAATTATGTACGGTTTGAAGATGCCATAGCAAATTAGAGATACGTCCGGAGAGGAAA
>Ga0209605_1000214_pt1 | contig 80432 bp, 53 predicted proteins | sample AD_UKC035_MetaG_FD_184408 | JGI IMG/M metagenome (GOLD analysis project Ga0209605, IMG submission 184408) | Active sludge microbial communities of municipal wastewater-treating anaerobic digesters from USA - AD_UKC035_MetaG (SPAdes) (version 2) | ecosystem: Engineered > Bioreactor > Anaerobic >...
GAATCGATCACCCCCGAGGGCGGGGGTGCCACCATCGGCGACCGCGATCTGGAGCAGCGCCTCGGCCCCTTCGTCGGTCCCGATCTTCGTCAGGGTCTCGATGGCCGCCAGACGCACGGAGTCCTCGCTGCTGTTCAAAACGCGGATGGCCGGCTTGACCGTGGACAGATCGCCGCGGTCGCAGATCAGGCCGAGGACCTGCACCTGCGACCGCGGGTCCAGATCGGGCAGCAGAACGACCAGCGCATGCATGGGGGCCTTGCTCTCGACGTTTCTCGCGGCCTGAACCACGGCGGCACGGACCTTCGGGTCTCTGTCCCGCATCAGCTCGGGAATCCGGGCGGCGGACTTCTCCGGGTTGCACGTCATCAACCCGGTAATCGCGGCGGCGCGGATGCTGAACGGGTTCACGTCAACCGATTTCTCTGCGGCCTGCGTGGCGCAGTCGTAGAGGGTTCCGTAGATCGTTGCAGCGCCTGCGAGATCATTGTGCCGAGCCATCTCCTGGGCGACGTCGATCAGGCCCTGGGCGGCTTTCATGTGAATCGGGCTCAGAGGCGTCTCCACGACGCCCAGCAGGGCCCGCACGCTGTCCTGGCCCCCGATTCGCGCGAGGGCGGTCACGACGGCCGCTGCGACCTTGCGATCCGGATCGCTGAGGGCTCTGGAAAGCGACTGCACGGCGGTTCGATCCCCGCGCGACCCGAGCGAACTGACCAGTCCGATTCTCCATTTCACGTCCCTGGCCTCACTCAAGGCTTCCAGCAGAGCGTTTGTTGCACTCGCGTCGGGGTTCTTCTCCAAGGCCCGGCGGGCGTAGTCCCGCAAATGCTCATCCGGGTCCGTCATCAGTTTCGCCAGGCAGGGGACGGACTCGCCTTTGCCGATCCGCTCGAGCTGCAGGACGATCCAATGTCGGACGGTGTTCTCGATCGCGGACTGCTCGACGGTCTTGACCAGCGCCTTCGCGAGGGTCTCCCGCTCGGCCTGGGCGCCGGGACGGGCCGCGTGAGAGCCCATGTCCTGGAGCATGATCTGATACCTGTAACGCGAGCCGACATCGGGCGCCGACATCAACGGCACCAGGTACTCGATGGCCGTCTGATAGGCCTGGGCCAGTTGTGTCGCGTCGCGAGCGGGGGCCTCGGCCTTGCCGGACAGTTGTTTGACGAGGTCCTCCCCGCTTTGGGCGAGCGCGGGCGACGCCACTGCGAACAGGGCAACCGTCGCCATCGCGGTAACTGATATCTTCAAGAGGCTGCGTGTCATTGTATGGTTCCTCTTCAAAGTGCATTCCTATCTGGTCGGGATTACAGCACGTAGGGCGCCCGGCGAGGGCGGTCATACCACCGTTCGGCCGCGGGATCGTTGAGGATCTTCTCCTCCACCGGGTCCCACTCGATCGGTCGGCCCAGGCGCTCCGCAATGCCGCTGAGGTGGCAGATCGTCGCGGTGCGATGGCCGATCTCCACCGGGCAGATCGTCGGCTTGCGAGTGCGGATGCCCTCGATCCAGTTCCCGTCGTGGTCCTTGGAGTCGTAGAGGTGGATTTCGCTCGGCAGCAGGGGCGCGTGCGCCAACTCCGCGGGTTTCGTGTCGATCCTCGCGCCGCGACTGACCAGTACTTCGCCCTCGGTGCCGATGAAGTGGATCATGTGGCCGCCCTCGATGGGATGGTCGCGGAGGACCTTCGTGCCGTCGGCGTAGTAGTGGGTCTGCCACTGGTAGCCGCCCCAGCCCTTGGGGATGAACTTCACGGGACCCGAGTCGTCCATGCCCAGGGCCCACTGGATAACGTCGAAGTGATGGGCGCCCCAGTCGCCGTTCTTGCGGGAGCCGTACTCCCAGAATCGCCGCCATCCGCCGCCGTAGTCGCCCTTGACGCGTTCCGCGTTGTAAGGATACCACGGCGTCGGGCCCAGCCAGCGGTCGTAGTCGAACCCGTCGGGGATCGGCTCCTCGGGCAGCGTCATCGGCGGCGCGAACTGGCCCAGACTCGCGTAGATCGTGTGCACCTTGCCGATCCACCCGTTGCGGACGATCTCGCAGGCCTTGCGGAAGGCCCATTCCGAACGCTGTTGCGAGCCGACCTGGAAGATCGTGCCGTACTGCTTGCAGGCATCGCTCATCAGCCGGCCTTCGCGGATCGTCAGCGTCATGGGCTTCTGGCAGAAGACGTCCTTGCCCGTCTTGATGGCTGCCAACGAGCACATCGCGTGCCAGTGGTCGGGCGTCACGATCATCACCGCGTCGATGTCGGGCCGGGCGCAGAGTTCCTCGTATTCCAGATACGCGGCGCAGCCTTTGTAGGTCCCGCCTGCGGTCCGTTCGGCATAGGTCCTCTCGGCCCGGGCCTTGGCGTTCTCGCGTTTGGTGCGGTCCACGTCGCATACTGCCAGCACCTGCACCTCCCTGCGATTGAGCATTCCGCTGAAGTGACCGCCCATCTGCAGGCCCATGCCGATGAGCCCCATCGTGATGCGATTGCTGGGCGCCGCGGCCCCCAGGACCGTCGAGGGCACGATGGCCGGTCCCGCTGCGACGGCGCCGACCGCCGCCGCGGACGCGAACAGGAAGTCGCGACGGCTTATGCTCTGGTTCTTCGTCATCGATCAGGTCTCCTATTTGCGATTGATTCTTTCGATCCTGAACGGATTCGCAATCTCCACTGTATCCCGTTCGCCGGCCGTTGTCCACATCAGCCTGCGGCGACAATCCGCCCAAGAGATCAGCGAGTGACGCTGGATGCCTCAGCCTGCTCGTAGACGCTTGCGATTCCTCGCAGGAGCGCCTCCAGCTTTCCATAGTACTCGGTCTCTGGGAATTGGGCCTTCGCGTCGCGCAGCTCCAGGATTTGCAGCTCGAGCTGGTCCCGTCGGGCCCGCAGCTCGGACGGCATGGCCAGCTCGGTCGCGCTGGGGACCAGGTGAAACTGGTGGGCCCGGTAGCCGTCGAGCGTCGTGTCGTTGCGGGCCTTCTGTGCAGGCCGGATGCCGCGAAACCACTCCGCTGGCGTGCCCAGCCCGTCGCCATTGTCGTCGAGCAGCGCGTGTTCGGTCGCAAGCCGGCCGTTGGCGGTGTAGAACGCCGCGACGCTGTGCGAAGCGGTGAGCCAGGCTTCGAGCAGAGAGGTCTGGCCGTCCTTGTCGAGATCGGCCTGCGGCTGGGCTATCGCCTCCGCCAGGTACTGGCCGAATCGCGCGTAGTTGTATTCGAATCCGCTCTTGGTGGCGGTGACCACGACTCGTCCCGGCGCGGACAGCTCCTTCAGGAACGGTGCGCTCGCTGAGGCGGTGTCGATGATCGCAAGGGGCCGCTCGATGGGTTTGAGCCATTCGGCCAGATCGCTCGCAGCGAGGTCCGGCCCGCGGAGATTGAACCGAGCGGTCTTGCCGTCGTACGTGCCGTGACCGATCAGGACGAGCCACAATGGCGTCGCTGTCTCCTGAGATTGTGCCGCCAGCGTCGTGCGGATTCTCTCGCAATCCTGGTACTCGCCCTCGTCCTCCAAACCGATGCCGATGGATCCGGCGTCGCCTCTGGCGCACGCCTGTTGCCAGAGGCCCGCCCACCGGGCGAATTCGGGCGCGTACTCCGGTGCGCCGGCTGCGCCCACGACGACGATCACGGTCTGCTTCCGGTCGGCGGCCGAACCGGTGGGCAGAGCCCACCCTACCGCTTGCGCGATCACCAGCGAGGTCAACAGGGTCTTCATGGCAGTCCCTTCCAACGACGAATCGCCCACTCGGCGACGAAGCAGCCGATCGCCAGCAGGAACAGGGCAGGCAGCACTCCCGGCACGTCCCACAACGGTCTGACCCACATCTCGCTGACCGGCGCCTTCCGCGAGGGCAGCTCGCGAGCGAACCGGTCCAGTTCATCCAGTTCGACGATGCGACCGCCGGTCTGACGTGCGATCCTCTCGAGCAGCGCCCGATTGCCCTGGATGGACTGGAACTCCCAGCCCTCCAGATCGACCACCCAGCCGGTCTCGGCTGTGCCCAGCGGGGCGCCTGTCGTGCCGGTCGCCGCGACCCGTGCGAAGTGGCCGCCGTTGGCGTGCGGGACATAGGTGGCTTCGAACAGGCCGCTCTCCGTCGCCGAGGGGGTCGCCGTCAGTCGGACTTCCCGGCCGTTGGGGTCGAGCACCATCATCGAGATCGACACGTTGTCCGCGGGCTCGAAAGCCTTGTTGCGGACCCGGGCCTGGAGCACGACCGGCTGGCTCGTCTCGTCGAGTTGCTGCTTCGCCTGAAGCGAGATCTGGGCGGGCACGTCCGCGATCAGCCATCGCAGGGTTTGGCGCCAGAATTTATCCATGTCCTCGCGTGCCCGCGGATTTCGCATGCCCCAGCGCCAGACGTCGCCGACGACGAGGGCCGCGGAGCGTCCGTTGCCGATCTGTTGGACGACCAGGCCGGGAAGTCGCCGGGTGTCGTTCACGTCGATGGCCGCCACCACTCTGGCACCCGGCTTGACGGCGCGGACGCGATTGACCACCTGGAATTCGGGCATGTCCGCGAGACGCTGCTTCTCGTCCTGCTCGTTGTCTCGCAGCCTGGCCCACGGCTGGAGCCAGCCCTCACGGGTCAGGTCCAGTCGCGTCCCGCCGGCCGAGCCCGGCGGCATCGGGTCCAGGTAGATCGGGAGGATACTGCCGATGGGCGTTCGCTGGAAACCGCCTTTTTGGAAGGACTCTGCGCCGCCGAGCATGAAGAGGCCGCCGCCGCGATCCGTGACGTACCGACGGACCAGGTCCATTTGGTCCTGCGTGAAGAACGCCGCCTCGACGTCGTCGAGAATGACCGCGTGGTACTCGAACAAGTCCTCCGGCGTCTTGGGGAATCCCTCGCGAAGCTCCGTCCCGTCTCGCGTGTTCAGTCGAACGAGGACAGGCTGATCGTACTGCTCGGCCTGCTCCTTGTCCTGCACCTCAAACCCGCGGTACAGCGGATTGGTCGTCTCGCCGGAATGACCTCGCCAATCGTACTTTGGCTCTCGCTTCGCGACCCGAACCAGCGCAACGAGCTGCACCTGCTCGTCCTCCTCGACGGCTCTCTTGAGAAACTTCAGTTCCCAGTTGGGCCGACCGGCCACATAGAGGATGCGGTAAGGCCCCTTGCCGCGATCCACGACGATCGTGCGAGCGTTGTTGGCGACCGTCGCCTCCGACGAATCGTCGGACGCATCGGTGACGCGAATCTGATAGAACAAGACCCCGGTCCTGTCCGGACGCAGGCGGAACCGGAAGCTCTGTTTCGCGTCGTTGCGCCCGACCTTCCACGACTGCTGCTCGACCGGATTGCCTGCGGCGTCGAGCAGTTCGACCGCAACGCTCTGCCCTGCGAATCCGACGGCCTCGACGTCCGCCTGGATCGTCACGGGCGCATCCTCGAACGAGGTCTGGTTGACTGCGACATTGCCTACCGCCAGGTCCCTCGGGGGCTGGTTCCGCCCGATCACGACCGGATAGATCGGCGGCAGACCCGCGAGGTCGGGAAGCTGCTCGCCTATGTCCGTCGTACAGCCGTCGGTCAGCAGGAGCACGCCCGCCAGCGGTCGGCCTTCGTATCGCGCAGCCAGCGTCCGCAGGGCGGCGCCCAACAGCGTGGCGGTCCCGTCGAATGTGAGATCGGCGAAATCGGGCGTGCGGCGCAATCGGGAATCGAACAGGTACTGGCGAATCTGGAATGTCCCGGACAGCGCGGCCAGCCAGGTGTCCTTCCCGGCTTGCAGCGTGTCCGCGAGGATCTGGGCGCGGGTCCGGCCGGCGCCGTCGTCGCAGATCGTCATGCCGCGACTGTTGTCCGCGACGACCGCCAGCACGTTGGCGCCTGTCGTCGCGTGTTGGCCGCTCCATATTGGCTCGACCAGGCACAGCGCGATCGCCAGGATGCCGAGCAGCTTCAGACCGAAGGCGATCCGCTGAGCGGCGCCGGCGCCCGGATTGCGCCGGTAGGACCAGGTCAGCAGGATCAGGGCCGCCGCGAGGAGTGCCGCCGCCGGCCAGAGCCACTCGCCCTTGGGAATCGCAATGGTCGCAAGGTGCATCATCGGTCCTCTTGCCCAAGGTTCTCGAAGTACGACCGGACCCTGTCGGCGAAGCGGTCGGGCACGGGGTCGCGGTCGATGGGGACCAGCACCTTATCCGATTGGAGCTGGGCTAGCCTCTCGTTCACCTGCCGGCGCAGCTCGGCCAGCGGCTCCATGATCTGGCTGCGGACCAGGTCCCATTGGGGCTCCGTGCCGTGGCGTTTGAATTCCGCCCGCACGATCCTGGCGCGATCCCAGATGGTGGCCGCCTCGTCGCGAAGCTCCCGCTCGGGGAGCATGTCCTCGACATCCCGCAGTCGGTCCGCCCACTCGATGAAGTCCTCGCCGGTGAAGGGGCCGCGCGTGCCCTGGTCGTCCCACTCCCCCGGTTCACTCTGCCAAGCGCCGGCGCCGGTACGATCGCTTCGCTCGCCAGCCTCAGCGCGGGTCCTGCCGCCGGGAGCCTGTTCCCTCGCGTCGCCACGGCGTGTCGGATCCCTTTGCGTCTGGGACTGAGCGTGGGCCTGCTGCGGGCCGGTCGCGCCCGTCGGTTCGTTCGTGTCGCCTGCCTGGCGGTTCCCTCGGCCGGTAGCGCGAGCGACCTCGTCGTTCACATCGCGGATCAGCTCGTCGAGCTGCTGTCTGGCCAGCCGGAGCGACTCGGCTTCGTTGCCCAGCACGCTCTCCGCAGCTTCTTCGACGCCCCGACGAAGTCCGTCGATCCCGTCGCTCGCTCGTCGTTCGATCTCTCGCGCCTGGGGGAGGAAGTCGCGCCGGAGCAGTTCGCCCGTCGTCCGGAGCGTCCTGTCGAGGTTCTCCGTGCTCGCCTCGCGCAGCGTGTCGTACAGTCTGCGGGACAGCAGCGGCTCAGAGGCCTCCGCCTGCTCGCTCGTCGTCTTCATCTGGTCGGTCAGTTCCTCCATTGCCTGTCTCTGCTCCTCGACGCGATCCGCCAGTTCCCGGCTCACCTCGGCGCCGGTGAGTGACTTCTGCCTCGCGTCGATCTGTCGCTGTATCTCCTCGGCGATCTGGTTCTGCTGCTCGTCGAGTTGCCGGGCCTGGTCTCGTATGTCCCGCATCGCATCGGTGAACTGGCTGGAGGTGCGGCGCTGGAACTCGTCGCGCATCTGCTCGAGCTGGCGCCCGGCGCGTGCGGCGGACGTAATGGCCCGCGAGACCATGCCCTGTTCGAGCGCCTCCGTCGATTCGCGAATCCCGGCGCGGGAGTCGTCAAGCTGCTCGCGGGCGTCCGCCAGTCGCTGGCGGTTCTGCGGGCTCTCCATCCGTTGCTGGAGGTCGTCCACATCGCGAAGCGCCTCCATCTGCTCGTCCCGCAGCCGCTTCAACTGTTGCATCGTTTCTTCCCGGTCCTGCGGATTCTGCGCCTGGCGAAGGGCGGCCTCCGCCTCGCGGAGGCGATCGCTCATCTCGTTCTGTCGGCGGGCCAGATCGCGGAGCCGGTTGAGGACCTGGACGTCCTCCTGCCGCTCGCTCCGCTGGGACTGGGCGGTCCGCTGCGTCTCATAGCGGTCCTCGCGCTGCGTCAGTTCCATCTGCTGCAGTTGCTGCTGGAACTGCGCGGAATTGGCGCTGGCCCGGCTCGAATTGCTCCGACTGCGGGCGATCTGGTGCTCGCGTTCGCGAAGCCTGAGCAGTTCCTGATAGGCCGACTGTTCCGCGGCCAGCGCGCCGGTCAGCTCGCTCGTGGTGTCGGACCGGCCGGCATTGGCGAGGTGGTCCAGGGACTTCTGCATGTGCTCAGTTGCGCCCCGAAGGGACTGGATCGCTGCGGGGTCCTCGGCCTGCGTCATCGCCTCGCCTGCCTGTTCCAGGGCGTCCGCCTGGGATTGGTGCACGACGTCGAGGTCGTTCTTGCGGTCGGCGATCCCCCCCGATCGGTCCGCCTGCTGCTTGATGTTCCAGGTCGCGGTGATGATCTGTTTCTGCAGTTGGGCAAGCTGCTCGCCGGAACGCTGCTGATCCTGGCCCTGCTGGTTCTGCTGCTCGTCCTGGCTCTGCTGGCCTTGGAAGGACTGGTTCTCGCGAAAGATCTCCTCGAAAGGTCGCACTTCGGCGAAGTAGATGTCACTGACGGTCCTGCGCTCGGCGCCGTCGGGTCCGATGTCGTCGGCCCAGAAATAGTAGGTGAGCAACTGGTCCGGCTGGACCTGGAGGTCCTCCAGAGCCAGCAGATACTTGATCTGCTGCGTCACGGTCGGCTGGGTGGCGCTGTCAAGCGTGTTCGTAGTGACGCCGTAAGGCGTTCTCTTCTCTGCAGGAGGATATGCCCTTACGGGCACACTACGAACAGGGCCGTCAGCCTTTGCGGTACCGGGGTCCGGGTCCATCACGACGTCCCGGCTCTGCCGGCCCGCGAGCATATACGACAGTCCAGTGGCGGTGACGCCGTAATCGTCCCGGACTTCGGCCTCCAGACGGATCTCCTCCAGCGGCGAGGCCACCACATCGCGATTCGGGAACACCGGCTTGATCTCGGCCGGCAGGTTCTTGTGCACGTCGATCACGAATCGCGGCGGCATCTTGTTCGTACGGCCCTGGGCGTCCGCCAGGTGCAGCTCGTACCGCTCGCTCTGCGACGCGGTGATGGAGGCGGTCAGCACGTTCGGGTCCGTGACATCGACGGTCAGAGCCAATGCGATTCCCGTCTTGGGACTGAGTCGAGCGGAGACGACAGGCTTGTTCAAAGTGAACCTGAGCGTGACCTTGGAGCCCTCGACCACTGCGACTTGGCGCGTGTCCTCGATGGTCTTCTCGGGCAGCTTCGTATAGGATGGGTACTCGATCTTCGCGTCGGCGCGGAGGAGTTCGGGGCTCTGATACACGCTGATCGTGTAGTCTCGCGTGCGTCGGCCCTCGTATTCCAGGCGGTACTTCGCGTCGGATCGGATGTCCTGGAGGATGCCGCCGAAGACGGGATCGTCGAGGCTCCGCGTCAGTGGGATTCGCTGCGGGTCCTGGTCCTGCGGCGCGAAGACCAGATCCACGCTCGCAGGCAGATGTCCCTCGAACCGCCCGAGGATCACGACAGGCGATCCCTCCTCGATCTCCGTGTCCCCCGGGCTCACCGAGACGCTGGAGTCCAGCGCCGCCAGGATGCCCTTGTCGCTGCGCAGCACCAGGGACGTGGGCGGCGCCGCCTGCAGCAGGACGAAGAGCAGCAAAGCCATCGCTGCGACGCGAGCCAGATTCGCGAGGAAGAGCCGCCCGACGGAGATGCTCTCCTGCCAGTCGTGGCCGATGGCGTGCGCGATGGCGTCCGCAATGACTTGTCTCTGGAGATAACCCCACTGGCCGTCGGGTCCTTCGGGCTTCTGCTCGACCGCCGCCAGCAGCAGCGCCTGCAAGTCGGGATTCTGCTGCTCGACGGTCCGTGCGAGGGCGCGATAGTCCGGCTGAAGCCGCCGGGACGTGATGATCGCCCAGACGGTTGCCAGGACGGTCACGACGAGCAGCGCGACAATCGCCCACGGCGACCTCCAACCCCAGAGCCAGCCGATCCCCGTCAGGACGGCGCCGGCCAGCCCGGCGACGAGCCAGCAGGCGGTCATCCGCCACGCCAGGGACACGTGCTTGCGGCGGTCCACGACGGGTTGCAGTTGTCTGCGGAGGGCTTCTTCAATCATGGCGGTTCTCCGTAGCATGGTCATCCTGGCCATGTCCCCACGGGCTGGAAGCCCGTGCTACTGGATCGCTCGGACGGATGAGCCATCCGCCCAGCCAGATCTCGATCAAGACCAGTGCCATCGCGGCGACCAGGACCCAGCGCCACAGCTTCTGCTCGGACTCCATCTGCGCGAAGCTGCTGCGTTGTGTCACCTGCCCGGTTGGCTGGGGTGTGACATCGGAGACGGGCTTCATCGCGATGCCCATCCTTTCGAGGTCTTCAATGGGCAGGGGCTCCGTGCGACTCTCGGCAGGGAGCAGATTGACGGCGAAGGCCCGACCGGTCGTCGCGGATTCGATTGCATAGAGACCCGGAAGGTCCGTCTGTGTGAAGACCTGCCCCGCAGGGTCGATATCCGCAACGGCGCCGTCCGGCCTGCGAATCCGTAGGGCGGCGGGCCCGATGCGGACCGGGTCCCCTGCGAAGTACTGCGACTGGCGCTCCGCGAGGTTGCCGCCGTGTTCGAGAATCGAGTACAGCAGCGGGACGAACTTCGACGACAACGCCAGATCGCTGTCCGAGGGATGCCAGCCGCTGGTCCAGACCAGCAGCGACCCTTCGCCCACGCTGACCTCGAACCACGCGGGACCGCCACTGTCGAAACGAGCCAGCACTCGGATTTGCGGACGGTCGGTCAGGTCGACCCAACGATGCTTCCAGAAGTGAATCCGCGTGAAGTCCCCGAAACGTGGTTCGGAGAACGGCGCCAGCAGCGGATGTTCGAAATCGATGGAGTCGAGCATGGCATACTGTGCCCCCTCGGCTTCTCGACCGTCGAGGGTTGCGATTCCCGACAAGCCCGAGAGGGTCGCGACGGTGTCCGCGGATCGGATTACGAGCAGGGCCGTGCCGCCGGAGTCGAGATAGCGGCGCAGAGGCGCGGTGCTCTCCGGCGTGGGCGAGTCGGCGACGATCACCAGATTCGCGGCGGTGATATCCGTCTCATTCAAGGCCTGGTCCGATGCTCGACGCAGGACCTGCACAGGCGAGCCTTTCGCAGTTCCGAAGGCCTGGCGGATGTAGTAGAGCATCGCGTCGGTGTCGTTCGGGTCGTCGTCGCCGACATAGAGGATGTTCACCGGTTGCTCCCACGGCGGGGCGATGTACAGCGTGTTGTCGAAATCGTGATCGTCGCCGGTCAGAACGAGCTTGGTCGCAGTCGAAGACTCGGGCCTGGGCGGCGCCGGGACCACGACCGACCGGCCAGCGGCGGCGTAGACCTCTGTGCCGGGATGATCCGTGGTGCTTTCGTCGGCCCAGCGAAGCTGGAACCGATCCTCCGTCGCGTCGGCGGAGTTGGTGATGCGGACGCTCGGGAGGTCGCACTTGCGAGTAGGCGCCAGCGGATCGCGGGTCGTCACCCATTGCAGGGAAGCATTGGTCGTGCCTTCGCACGGAATTGTCCTGATCATCAACTCGGTGCGTTCGGGCCATTCGTAGGCGGGCAGCGCCGTCAGATCGCTGCCCTGTTGCATGTCGCTAATGAGCACGACCCGGTGCGCTCGCGACGTCTGTTGTTCCTCGTCGGTCTCATCGTCCTCGATGGCCTCGGCTGCCGCGATCAGCGCCTGACCCAGGTTTGTCGCGCCCCAGCCGGGAGAGACGCCTGCCAGGCTCTGCATCGCGGCCGGCAGGCGCTGCGGCGCGTCCATCGCGCTCCATTGCTCGAAGCTCGTCACGGTCCGCGTTTCTCGGTCGAAGGTCATCACGCACGCGCGGTCGGCCGGGCCCATGTCCGCGAGGACCGAGCGGGCTTCCTGTACAGCCCGCTCCCACATGCCGACCCGGCGCATCGAGGCGCTCGTGTCGATCAGCACCACGGCCCGCGTTCCAGGCCGGGCCTTTGCCGCTGCGATCGGTTTCCTCAGGAAGGGCCTCGCGAAGGCGAACGCCAGCAGGCAGAGGATCAGGCATCGCAGGACGAGCAGCGGGATGTGCTCCAGGCGACGGCGGTTCCTCAACCGCGGCGCTGTGGTCCGCAGGAACATCAAGGAGCTGAATGTCACTCGCTTACGCGTGTGCCGGCGGATCATGTGCAGCACGATGGGCAGCATCACCGCCGCGATGCCGGCCAGGATGAGCGGGTACAGGAAGCTCATATCCGCCTCCCGCCGCCAGGGGCGCGAATCCGACGGACCTGCTTGCGGATGCGCATTCGATGTTGCAGGAACTCCAGCAGTGCGGCGTCGAACGGGCGATCCGTCGCGAACAGGTGATAGTCGATGCCGAGCCGGACGCAGATGGCATTGGCGTCATGGAGATGCTGGGCCAGCATGTGTCGGTAGCTCTTCTGCACGGCGGGGGGATCGACGTACAGGTCCCGCCCGCTCTCGACGTCCTGGAACAGGGCGGGCGCGTCGAAGTCGAAATGCAGCTCCGCCGGGTCCAGGATGTGGAAGAGCACGACGTCGTGGCCGCCGGCGCGGAGGCAGCCCAGGTCGCGTTCGAGCCGGTCGATCGAGGTCAGCAGGTCGGAGATCAGGACGATCATGCCCCGTCGGGTCAGCATGTGGGCGATACGTTGCAGCGGGGCGCCGAGGTCCGTGGCCTTGCCTCGCGGCTGTGCGTCCAGGGCGGTCATGAGTCGTCGCAGGTAGCTGGGCCGGTTCCGCGGCGGCATGTACTCGCGGATTCGGTCGTCGAACGTCGCCAGGCCGACCGCGTCGCCCTGTGTGAAGAGGAAATAGGCCAGCGTGGCGCCCAGCGTGCCGGCGTACTGGGACTTCGTGTAGCCGCCGGAGCCGTAGCCCATGGATCGGCTGTGGTCGATCAGCAGGTGACAGCGGAGGTTCGTCTCGTCCTCGAACTTCTTGATGTAGTACCGGTCGCTGCGCGCGAAGACCCGCCAGTCGATGTGACGCGGATCGTCGCCGGCAGTGTACTGGCGATACTCGGTGAACTCGGCGGAGAAACCGTGATAGGGACTGCGATGGATCCCCTTCCAGAACCCCTCGACGACCGCCTTGGCGCGGAGCTCCATCGACCGGATCTTCATGAGAGTGGCCGGGTCGATCATGCCGCCGAGGATCTGTGACTGCGATGGAATCATGTTCTCTCTTTCACCGACGTGAGCAGGCGGTCGGTGAGACTGTCCACGGATGCGCCCTCGGCCTCGGCGCGGTAGTTGATGAGCACGCGATGCCGCAGTACGGGCGCGGCCAGAGCCTTGATGTCCTCGAAGGTCACGTGGGATCGGCCATAGAGCAGGGCGCGGGCCTTGGCGCCGAGCACCATGTACTGCGAGGCCCGCAGGCCGGCGCCCCAGGTGACCCACTCGTTCACGAATTCCAGCGGGTTGTCCGGATGGGGACGCGACGCGGCGGCCAGTCGCACCGCGTACCGCACGACATCCTCGGCAATCGGGACCTTCCGCACGACGGCGCGGAACCGCAGCAGGTCGTCGCCGGTGAAGACGCGGGAGATCGGCTCGGGATCGGTCGTCGTGGTCTGTCGAACGACCGCGACCTCGTCGTCCTGCGACAGGTAGTCGATGAAGACATTGAACATGAAGCGGTCGAGCTGGGCCTCCGGCAACGGGTACGTGCCCTCCATTTCGATGGGGTTCTGCGTCGCGAAGACGAAGAACGGCTCGCTGAGCTTGTAGCAGACGCCCGCGGCGGTCACGTGGTGCTCCTGCATCGCTTCGAGCATGGCCGCCTGCGTCTTGGGCGGCGTGCGGTTGATCTCGTCGGCCAGGATCATGTTGGCGAAGATCGGACCCTTGACGAACGTCATTCGTCGCTCGTGGTCGGTTTCCTGGAGGATCTCGGTGCCTGTGATGTCGGCGGGCATCAGGTCCGGCGTGAACTGAATCCGCTGGAATTTCAGGTCGAACAGCTCCGCCAGCGACTTGACCAGCAGGGTCTTGGCCAGGCCCGGCGCGCCGGTCAGCAGGCAATGCCCCCCCGAGAGCACCGCGATCAGCAGATGCTCGATCACGTCCCGCTGGCCCACGATCACCTTTGAGAGCTCGGCGCCGATCCGCTCCCTCGCTCCTTTGATCTGCTCGACCGCCTGCCGCTCCGATTCGTACGCTTCGTTGCTCAAGGGAGTTGTCCTTTTCAATGCGTCATGGCATAGAACACGATGTTGATTCCCAGGGGATACGCTTTCTTCTCCGAGAACTCGTGAAAGTACCATTCGTTTTCGCCCTCGCGTTCCCAACCGTCGCCGAGGTCGGTGTTGTGACAGATGATGACCATCATCCGGCCCTTGTCGTCGAAGATACCCTTGTAGTGGACCTCCTGGGCGTCCGGGCGCTCCCAGGTGATTCCCTGGCTCCGGCCCGCCAGTGCCACGTTGATGGCCGGGATCTGGGGTTTCTCCTTCAGATCGAACACCGCGTGAAAGATCGGGTGCGAGAGGGGCAGCTCGACCGGCTCGCGGTCGGGGAACACTCGCTTGATCTCGTTGTAGAAGTTGTACCACTCGTCTTCGCCCCAGAAGTCATCGACCATGAGGAACCCGCCGTTGAGGAGGTATCCGCGGAGGGCCTCGACCTCAGCTTCGTCGAAGACGAGCCGACCGGGCTCGATCAGGTAGATGAACGGGTAGTTGACGAGCTGGGGGTCCGTCAATTCCAGCACTTCCGGGGCCGGATTGACCTGCATCGCGGTCAACTGGTGCAGGCGCCAGGAGAAGTTCAGATCACTGTCGGGATAGTCCGTCGCCCAACTGCCGCCGCCGGGACCGTAACCCCGTCCGTATCCGCGTCTGCCCCCGCCTCCGCGCCCGCCGTAGCCTGAGGAGTACTGAATTCGCACGAACGTGAACACGTCCTGCGAGAACTCCTTGTCCGGCTCCCAGTCGGGCACGTCGCCGCGGTCGATGCCGCCATAGTACCTCTGTGCCAGAGTCGCGGCCGAAGCCACGGCCAGGACTGCGATCAGGATGCACAACCAGCGTGACTTCATCATTGCGATGCCCCCTGGGCGGTCGGTGTTTCGTTCTCGGGAAGCGCCAGCAGCAAACGGTGGCCCTCGCGGAATCGTGGCGCGTCGGCCAGCGCTTCGAGGATGTGTCTCCTGGCGGCGGCAGCGTCCCGCGTCTGCAGGAGCTTCGCGAGTCGATAGTGGACGTCCACCGGGTCCGCGGGATCGAGCAGCAGGAGTCGGCGATAGGCGTCGACGGCGGATTCACCTCGGCCGAGTTCTTCGCTCGCCTGGCCCAAGTGTCGGTAGACCGCGGACAACATGGGAAAGACCGCGAGGTACCTGCGACCGTTCTCGGCGACCTGTTCCCAGTTCTTCTGTTCCACGCCGATCTCCATGAGCCGGCTGTACGCATCCGCGGCGTCCGCCGACAGTCGCGCCAGCGCAGCGAGCGTCTGCGTCTCCTGTTGTGTCTCGCCCAGGTTGCGATGCGCCTGGGCCAGGAGTCCGTATGCGTTGCCCTCGCCGACGCAGCCGGGATACAGCGAAATCAGCTTCTGAAGCGGGGCCTTCGCCTGTTCCCATTTCTGGTCTGCGATCAGGCTGCGAGCGTGCAGGTTCAGCGCCCAGAAGCTGTTCGGATGCTTGTCGAGCCAATCAGCCACTGCCTTGGGGTCCGCGGGATCGACCTGTTCCCGCGACGGCTCGTCCCAATCCACAGTCGGCGTCAGATTCTCGGCCCGCGCGCGGGCGAAGGCGTCGAACTCCTTCTCGATTGTCTCCAGCGATCCAGCGTGCCGGCCAATCGCGGCGTTGATCTCTCCTCCCTGGGCCAGATCTGCGAGGATGGCCTTGATCGACTCGAAACCGAATCGATCGACGAGGAACTCGATCACGAGAGCCGACTGGTAGTACGCGAACTGGAGGTGTACCGGGCTGGCGGGACTCATGAAGGCGGTGCTGAGCCTGCCGACCGGAGTCAGTTCGCCGGTCAGGATCATCCGACGATACGTCGGGTTCATCTTCTGCCCCCAGGTCGAGTCCCGCTGCAATTCCTCATGGACGGAGATCCCCTCGCTGAACCAGCGGGGCATCTTGTTGTTCGTGAGGCCTAGCGTTACGACATGGGCGAATTCGTGCCAGAGGGTGGCCTGCCAGTTCGTGTGCCTCTGAGGCTGCGGGCTGGTGGCGGTGATGACGTTGCCGAAGCAGACGCCGAGGAAGCCGTCGCCGCCGGGCATGCCGAACGTGCGGACCGCAAAATCCTGCTGATTGGGGAACAGCTCGACGGTGATGGGTCCCTCCGGCTTGAAGTCGTAACGTCTGCACAGTTCCGCCTTGGCCTGCTTGAGCAGTTCCAGCACCTGATCGCCGTAAACGGACGCTTCGTGGGCCTCCATCTTCAGGACGAGCCCGTCCGCGGTCAGCGTGCGGAACTCGGTGAGCGTGTCGCGAAGGTGGACGAGATTGTAGGCCTCGACGTTGTAGGGGTCCTTCTTGTTCACCTCGTCGGCGAGGACCCAGCCCTGTCCCTCGTCGCCCAGTCGCAGGAGATCCTGGGCCAGTTGGATTCTGGCGGGCAGGTAGTCCGGCGCCGCCTGGATCGCGCGTCGTTGGGAGGCGGCGCCCTCGCTGAACCGGTAGTTCTGGGAGAGCTTCCGCCCGATCAGGTAGTCCACCTCGGGGTTGTCGGGCCAGAACTTCAATGCGTTGGCGCGGCAGCTCTGGGCGGCATTCGGGTCGTTGCCCAGGTGGGCGAGGACGGCCCGGTACGTCCAGGCCTGGGGATGCCAGGGATTGACGCCCAGCGCGCGGTCGAGCGTCTTGGCCGAGGCTTCGTACGTCTCGCAGTCGATCTGGTGCTCCGCGAGCAGGATCAACGACGGCACGTGCCTGGGGTTCACGATCAGGGCTGCGTCCAGGGCCGCGAGCATCTCGCTGCGGTCGCTGTAGTAATAGGCCTGCGCCAGGCCGTGCTGAACGTCCGGGTCATTGCCAAATCGCTTGAGTGCCTCGTGGTACTGGTTGGCCGCCAGCTCGAAATCCTGCTTCGCCATCGCCAGCGCACCGGCGGCTATGTACGCCTCGCGGCAGTTCGGGTCGCTCTTCATGGCCCATTTGTAGAAATGCTCCAGGACCAGGCGAGGCTCTGCGTTGAGCAGCAGGAGGGATTGGCCCAGTGCCACGGCCTCGCCGCTGTTCATGTACTCGACCCGTCGGTAGGAGCCGATCCGGGCGACAGTCGCCAGGATCGCGGCCGCCTGGCGGGCCTGGCCGTTGTGCTGATATGCCATGTGCGCCAGTCGCAGCAGGCGAAGGTCGGCGCGGGATTCCATCAGGGCCTTGTCCGCGTACTCAGCGGCCTCCTTGTACTGGCCCATCGCGAGCATGGACTCGAGTTCCAGGATTCGCCAGTCCGACTGGTACGCGCCTTCGCGGACGGCCTGGCGTGCGGCTTCGAGGCACTCGGCGTACTGGCCGGTCCGGAGCTGTTCGCGACAGGCGTCGAGTCCCGCCGCGATGGCAGTCTGCGCCGCTCCGCCGGTCAAGGCGAGCCAGGCCATGATCCACAGGATTCGACTGCGATCTGACGTATGTGAGAACCAGCGAGCCATTGTTACCCCATCTGCGCAGTTGCCTGTCGTGGACAATGACCCATCGGGTCGTAAGATGCCGACGAGCCATACGCCCGGTGCCCATTGTAGTTCGTGCGCTAGCGGACCAGGAAGAACAATAATAAGACGGTCGGACGCAGATTCCCATTGCAGCGGATGTGCCCTTTTTCCTCCGGCTGCAATATCAGTCGGACGTCGGGCGTCTTACTGACCGACACGAGCGTGGACCTGGACCATCGCTCCCGGCGTGGGAGCCTGCCGATCGCGCGCACGCACACATGTATTCCTGGAGGATAGCACCATGAAGAAACGATCCATTCTTGTCGTTGGCGTCCTGTTGACGGCGGCCCTGGCGTGGACCGCGATGGCACAGCCCCCCCAAGGCGGCGGGTTCGGCCGGATGCGGGAGATGCGCCAGAATGCACTGAACGCGATCCAGGAGCAGCTCACCAAGCTCAAGGCCATGATGGAGCAGGCCCCGCAGGGAATGCAGGGCAGAAACCCGCAGGACATGACCGACGAAGAACGCACCAAGATGCGCGAGGAATTCACCAAAAGGCGAGAAGAGCAGGCCAACATCATGGCCGAGATGGCCAAACAGATGGATACGCTCAAGGACCCGAGGCAGTTGATGACCGAGCAGCAGGAGTCGCTGGCTCCGTTGAAGGACCTCCTGGCCTCCGCGCAGGCGGAGAAGGCGACTGCGACTGCCGCCAAGATCGAGAAGCTGATCGCGGAGCGTCAGAAGCAGTTCCAGGACAAGATGACCGCGATGGGCTTCAGCCCGGAGATGCTGGAACGGATGATGCAGAGGCGCCCGCCGCAGTAATCGCCGAGGACTTGTGTCTGGGGTCTCGGGGACTGGTTCAACGGCCCTTCCTTGCGAAAATGTGCCGTCAAGGTACAATAATCCGCAAGGAAGGGCCCGTTTTGTTTTTTGAGGAGCAAGGTATGGATCGCCTAAGGGGCATCGCAGGCATCGTGGCATTCGCAGCCGTTCCAGTCTTCATTGCAGGGTGCAGGTCTGAGCATCGTTCTGTGTTCCCACTTGCCGATGCCGGGCCCTCGCTCCGTCTCGAAGGCCGACAGACCGCGAGTTTCAACCTCGACTGGAAGTTCGTCAGGGGCGGTCAGGAAGGGGCCGAGAAGGCGGACTTCGACGATTCCGCTTGGCAGGCGGTCCGCTTGCCCCACGACTGGGCCATCTCCGGCCCGTTCAATCCGAGCGAGAACGGCTACGCCGGCAAGCTCCCCTGGAAGGGCGAAGGCTGGTATCGCAAGATCTTCACGCTGAACCAGGCCACCGAGGGTTCGCGAGTCTACTTCGATTTCGACGGCGTGATGGCCTTCCCCAAGGTCTACGTGAACGGCCAAATGGCCGGGCAGTGGGACTATGGCTACATGTCGTTCCGCGTGGACGCCACGCCGTATGTCAAGTTCGGCCAGAGCAATCTCATCGCGGTCCACGTGGACACCCGCAACCACGGCACACGCTGGTACCCTGGCGCGGGCATCTACCGCAAGGTGACGATGACGATCTGCAAACCGGTGCACGTGGCGCATTGGGGCACGTACGTGACGACTCCGAGCGTTGGCGACTCCTCCGCCACCGTCCGGGTCCGTTCGACCATCGAGAATCACCTCGACACCGAGGCCCAGGCGGTCGTCGGGGTGGCTGTCTTCGATCCGGCGGGTCACGCCGTGGCCACGGGCCTCCAGGAATCACGAATTGCCATCCCCGCGGGTGGCGCGAGCGACTTCGATCAGTCCTTCACGCTCCAGAACCCCCAGCGATGGGACATCGCGAGCCCGAAGCTGTATGTCGCCAAGGTGGTCGTCCGAATGGGGGACAAGGTCATGGACAGCGACATCGCCCGGTTCGGCGTCCGGACCTTCGAGTTCACCGCCGACGATGGGTTCCACCTCAACGGCCGTCGGGTGCAGCTCTTCGGCGTGAACCTGCACCACGACCACGGCCCGCTCGGCGCCGCCTTCTACACCCGCGCCATGGAGCGCCAACTGGAGATCATGAAGGACATGGGGGTCAACTCCCTCCGCACGAGCCACAACCCGCCGTCGCCGGAAGTGCTGGATTTGTGCGACCGAATGGGCATCGTTGTCTGGGACGAGGCCTTCGACAAATGGGATGGGACCGCCGACCGCGTCCGCGACGAGCCCCCGCTCGAGTCGTACGGCGAGAAGCAGATCCGCAACCTGGTCATGCGGGATCGCAACCATCCCTGCGTCGTGGTCTGGTCCATCGGCAACGAGCTGGGCGGCGGGGGCCGCAGCGGCATCACGCCCGAGCGGGTGAAGTTCATGAGCGATTTCGTCCGCAAGTACGATCCGACCCGTCCGGTCGGCATGGGCTGTCACATCCCCGGCCTGGCGGAGCAGCCGAACTTCGACGCTCTGGACCTGACCGGCTGGAACTACCTCCGGCGGTATGCCACCTATCGCGAGCGATACCCCGACAAGCCCATCGTCTACAGCGAGTCCGCGTCGGCCCTGAGCACGCGGGGCTTCTACGAGCTGCCGCTGCCCAATCGCAAGAACGAGTACTCCAAGCAGCTCCACGTGAGTTCCTACGATCTGAACGCCGCGGATTGGTCGGACATCCCGGATCGCGAGTTCAAGCTGATGAAGGACGATGCTTTCGTCGCCGGCGAAATGGTCTGGACCGGCTTCGACTACCTCGGCGAGCCCACCCCCTTCAGCCAGGAGGCAAAGAGCTCCTACTTTGGAATCGTGGACCTGGCGGGCATCCCCAAGGACCGATTCTATCTCTATCGCAGCTACTGGCGGCCGGACGCGACCACCGTACACATCCTGCCGCACTGGAACTGGCCCGACCGCGTCGGCCGGAACGTCCCGGTCTTCGTCTACACCAACGGCGATTCCGCGGAACTGTTCCTCAACGGCAAATCCCTCGGCCGACGGCAAAAGGGCGTCGTTCCCGAGGGCCCGCCCAACTACGCCAGGGGCAAACCCGCCGCCGCAAGCTCCAGTCAGACGGAGCATCCGGCCCAGCACGCCAACGACCTCGACAAGGACTCCCGCTGGTGCGCGGCCTCCGCGGATGCGAAGCAATGGTGGCAGGTGGACCTGGGCGAGACGCGGACCATCCGCTACCTGGCCATCGAGTTCGAGCGGGAGGAGAAGAACTATGGCTACGAGATCAAGGTCTCCGACGACGGCGTGACCTGGCGGACGATTGTGACCAAGAGCACAAGCAGGAATCCCCGCTGGGGCGGTCCCACCCAGATCTTCCACGACGTGGACGCGCAGAGCCGCTACCTCCGCGTCGAGTTCACCGCGACGCAGGACGGCGCCTGGACCAGCATTCGCGAATTCGCGGCCTATCCGGAGCACGCCGAATCCGACTATTACGAATCCACTTATACCTATCGCCTTCGCTGGAACGAGGTTGTCTACCAGCCGGGGGAAATCAAGGCCGTCGCCTACAAGGACGGCAAGCGGATCGGCGAAGCCGTCATGCGGACAGCCGGCGACCCGTCGACGATTCGCTTGACGCCCGACCGCGCGAAGCTGGTCGCTTCCGGCGAAGACCTCTGCTACATCCTCGTCGAGGCCCTCGACGACAAGGGAACGCTCTGCCCGCTGGCCGATAATCTCATCCGCTTCAAAGTCGAGGGCCCCGCCGAGATCGCAGGCGTCGATAACGGCAATCCGCTCTCGCTGGAGCCGTTCCAGGCGGACTATCGCAAGCTCTTCTTCGGCAAGGCCATGCTGATCCTGCGGACCCAGCCCGGCCAAGCCGGCAAGGTGACGGTGGTTGCCTCCAGCGACGGCCTCGTGTCGGCCCAGACAACAGCGCTCGTAGTGACGCCGTAAGGCGTTCCGTAGCACGGCCGTCCCGGCCGTGAGTACCACGGGCATCCTGCCCGTGGCGATGCAAGGGCAGGATGCCCGTGCTACGATAGGCCGCGTGGGCAGGCTCAGAACAGACTCTCAAAGCATTTCTCGTGAGGCAGTCGAGCATGGTGTACAGAGTGGTTGAACCGGATGAGATGCCCGCGATGGATCGGCTGCGGATGGCCGATCCGCCCGAGCGCGTTGCGTCGGTCGATGCTGTGCGGGGTCTGGTGATCCTGCTGATGATCTTCGTGAACGACGTCGCGGGTGTCGAACGAGCGCCCTCCTGGCTCAGGCACGTCGGCGCCGAGGCGGACGCGATGACGCTGCCGGACGTTGTCTTTCCCGCGTTCCTGTTCATCGCAGGGATGTCGATCCCGCTGTCTCTTCAGCGTGCCGCCGCCTCCGGGCGGACGCCGATCCAGCTCCTGGGCAGAGTGCTCGGCCGGACCTTCGCCTTGCTCGTGATGGGCGTGATGATGGTCAATGGCGAAGAGCACAATCCCTGGTATCGGGGTCTTTGGGGGCTCCTCGCTTACCTGGCGATGATCCTGGCGTTCACCGCGGCGCCGCGCGATCCCGGCCCGCGGCGCAGGGTGCTTCTCGTCGCACGGATGATCGGCGTCGCTGGGCTGATCGTCCTGTCACTGGCTTATCGCACGCCTGGTGGCAGGCCCATGATCCTCGGGCCCCTGTTGGTCCAGGATGACACGGTCTGGCTCCGCCATTCGTGGTGGGGGATTCTGGGCCTGATCGGCTGGTCGTACCTGGCCGCGGCGCTGGTCTACCTCGTCTTCGGCCGGCGCCGCGAATGGCTGATCGGCGCAACCGCGCTGATGGCCCTGCTCTACGTCGCCGAGCAGAAGGGGCTGTTCTATCGCGTCGAATCGCGGGCCTGGCTCGCGTGGGCGGCGCCGGCGCTGGGGCAGATCGAGCAGGTTGCCAATTGGCTGGATTCCCACGTGTCCTTCGGCGATTCGCTGGCGTCGATCTGCATGGCCGGCTGCTGCCTGGGCTCCATCCTCGCGCCGCGCTCGGACCTGCGAACGCACGGCGAACGCCTGCGCTGGGCGCTCGTGTTCGGACTGGGCCTGCTCGTCGCCGGGTTGCTCTTCGATCCGCTGTTCGGGATCAACAAGATCGAGGCGACGCCCGCCTGGTGCTTCTACTGTTCGTTCCTGACGCTGCTCGTCTGGGCGGTTCTCTACTGGGTCATGGACGTACGCGGGCATCGCGCGTGGAGCGTGATCGTCCGCCCCGCCGGAGCCAATCCGCTGCTGGCCTACATCCTGCACCCTGTGCTCTACCTGGCCGCCGGGATTGCGGGAGTCTCCATCGATTTCTATAAGAGTCCCGACCTGCCCCTGCTCGTGAACGTCCTCGGCTGTCTCGCGATGGCGTTTGTTGTCGTCGGCATTACCGGCCTGTGTACCCGCCTGGGCGTTCGTGTGAAAGCGTAGGGGTCCTATGAAAGTCGTCGTCGCAATGGATTCGTTCAAGGGCTCGCTGACCGCCGCTCGGGCCTGTGACATCGTCGCCGAGGCGATCCGCTCGGCCGTGCCTGGCGCGGTCATCGTCAGCAAGCCCATGGCCGACGGCGGCGAGGGCACCGCGACGACCCTGATGGCCGCCACTGGTGGAACGTGGATCGAGGTCGAGGTGATGGGCCCGCTGCCCGAGATGCGAGTGGCCGGCGGGTTCGCCTGGCTGCCCGAGACGCGGACCGCGGTCGTCGAGATGGCAATCGCCAGCGGCCTGCCCCTGCTCCGCCCGGACCAGTACAATCCTCTCAAGACCACGACCTACGGCACAGGCCAGCTCATCCAGGCCGCGATAGGCCACGGCGCCGAGCAGATCCTGTTGGCCATCGGAGGCAGCGCGACGGTCGATGGCGGCGTCGGCGCGGCCATGGCCCTCGGCTGGAGGTTCCTGCGATCCGACGGCCGGGAAATCGCCCTCGGCGGCGGCCACTTGTCCGAGATCGACCAGATCCTCCCGCCGGGGAAGGGAAAAAGGCAGATCGGGCCTACTTTGAGAGGGAAAAATCCCCGTCTTGATTTTTCCCTCTCAAACCCTGGACGCGCGCCGAGTGACATGAACCCTGCATTATTCAAGGAAATCAACAAAGAGATTTCCTTGAATAATATAGGCCCGATCTGCCTTTTTCCCTCCCAAGACCAGCCGGGAATCCCAGTCGCGGTCAAGGTCCTATGCGACGTGGACGATCCGCTCTGCGGCGAGCACGGCGCCGCCCACGTCTATGGCCCGCAGAAAGGCGCCACGCCGGAAATGGTCGAAATTCTGAACGCCAACCTGTCGCACCTCGCGAGACTCGTGAAGGACCAGTTCGGCCTGGATATCAGGGACTTACCCGGCGCAGGAGCGGCAGGGGGCTTGGCCGCAGGCGCGGTCGCCTTTCTCGACGGACGCTTAGTCAGTGGCGTCGACGAAGTCATCGCCCAAAATCACTTGAAGGAAGAACTCTCCGACGCCGACTGGGTCATCACAGGCGAAGGCAAATTCGATCACCAATCGCTGCGAGGCAAGGTCGTCTCCGGCGTAGCCCGAGCCGCCCGCGAAGCGGGCGCGAGGGTCGCAGTCCTCGCCGGCCAGGTCCGATTGTCTCGCGAGGTCTACACCCAAGCCGGAATCGAGGTCGCGCTGTCCTGCATGACAGGTTCCATGACCCTGGACCAAGCCCTCGCTCACGCCGAACCCCTCCTCATCGAGGCCGCCCGCAAGTTCGTAGACCTGCATGTCCGGTGATGCCACAAGCTCGCGCAATCCGGAGTCTCCTGGTGGTAGCCTCAAGGCCGAAGGCCTTGGGGAGGGCTCTTCGTGGCACGGGCATCTTGTCCGTGATGGGGTTTTCTTTTCGAGCAGGTCCGTTTCCCGTCAAAAAGTGGGTACCCAGACTCAAGAAATACGTACATATACGGATTGACACGAGCCGCCGGTGTCGAGTAAGATCGACCACAAGTGCGGGTCGGACGTAGAAGTCCGATTTTTGTGTCACGGAGGATGAAGTACACCATCGCGATAAGAACAGAAGGGGCATCTTCGGTGTTACGGAAAGGGGAGACATGGCCTACAGAGTGCATTCTATGCCCGCAAAAGGGGCATATGCCGCGTGACCCTGAAAGCACAGAAGCTTCTTCCCCACACAGGTTATCTCTCTCTCTCTCTCTCTCTCTGAGCGCCCGCCGCCTGACTCCCACATTGGCGTTTATGCATTTGGGGATCATTCATGATCTGGAGGTACGAAGATGAGAAGGTACATGTTTGCAGCGGCAATCGTGGCAATGGTAATCCTCAGTGGTGTTCGAGTCACACAGGCGGCGGGGACAAGCAGTACGTTTGCCAGCGGAGCGGAAGGTTGGATGATCGCGGATATCTACAATTATCCCCTCGCCAATCCGCCGCAGGTGTTGGGATACTACAGTCCAACGTTCCATGCCAGCGGCGGTAACCCCGGTGGTTTCATCAGCATGACGGATCCCAGCGGCTATTGGTTTTGGTTTGACGCGCCAGCCGCATTCTTGGGGGATCATTCGGATGCCTATGGAGGCTTCCTCCAGTTCGACATGTGGGTAACTCCGTTGGTTGATCCCGGGATGGCTCCCTCAGTGATGTTGGTCGGTTCTGGCACAACACTCTACTATCTGACGCAGGCGCCAACCGACGTTTCCGGCAGGTCGCTCATTCCCATGACGCCGCTTGGATGGCGCGTTAACGATTGGGAGACTGGTGCCCAACCAACAGACGCCGAAATGCAGCAAGTGTTGGGGAACTTGATCGCTCTGAGGATTAGTGGCGATTGGTTGGACGGGTGGGAAACCGCTGGTCTGGACAACGTAGTTCTCTCTCCAGCGATTCCGGTTCCCGGCGCACTGCTGTTAGGTGGTATGGGCGTCGCTCTTGCCGGCTGGCTGCGTGGACGCAGGGTGTTGTGATTCCATCAATCGGCCGGCAGGATGTGCAGTATATGCCGACAGTCGGAAACAGAAGCACAAGAGGTGTTTCGGCGACCCACTGACCGAACGTCTACCGAAGAGAAGAGCGTTTATCGCTTTGCGGATACCAGCGGGAAGGACCGGGGTCGAACGGAGCCCATCTCCTCTCCGCTGGTATCCCGAATGCGACAAACGCACTCTTGTGATCCGCATTCTGATGGAGGGGAACTCACGTTGTGAACCGTGTGTGAAGAACTGAGAGTCGATCCCAGGCCGGCCTCTTCGTAGGTCGTGCGTCTTCGCACGATCTCGTGGCACGGGCATCCTGCCCTTGGTTCGGAACTCATGGGCGGGACGCCCATTCTGTTGAGGCGAGCAGGGACGCTCACCCTACGCGGAGAAGAGATGGTGCGTGGTACGCACCCTACTACGACGTCCATCCTAAAATGTTGGGCACGATTCGCGTAACGTGTCGCGGGCATCCTGCCCGCGATTCGAGGGCAAGATGCCCTCGACACAGACTTGGCCGGTCCCCAAATTGACGTGGACGGCGTACCACGTTTCTGTCCTTTGGATTTCGTGCTTTGAGTTTGTTTCGAGCCTCGTGCTTCGGATTTCGGGGCTATTTCACAGCCCCTTGTAGACTTCCAGCGCCTGCTCGGCCGCTTGGCGGGCGGTGGTTGCGTCCTGGTCGTTGTAGGTACAACAGGGGACATCCACCTATTAGGGACCCCAGAGATCGGTTACTGCCCCCAATATCCGCGGATGCGCGGGATTGAGGAGCAATCCGCAGCCTCAGGGGTGGCGGATCTGACAGGGCGAGTGTAGAATGCGGACTATGATGGATGGACGAAGGAATGTGAACACCGCATTGCCGCTCATCCTTGTCCTGGCCCTCACATCATGGCCCTGCGCCGGACAGGAAGGCCAGATGAAGGATGCGCGGAAAGCCGAGACTGGCAAGGTCACGGCGCATTCCGACGGTCTGCACGGATATATCGGCTTCAGCGCAACTCGTCCGCCCGCGCGGTCCGAGTACAGTGCGGGCATGGGCTTCTATTCCGCGGTCTGGCCGCTGATCAGCCAACCGCTGGCCGACTTTCAGATCGGTCTGGCCGGCTCCTGGATCACTCCGGACAACTCCGACAACAAGGAGAAGCCGCTCGCTCCGGAGGGTACGCTGGCCCGGACGTGGAAGGAACGGGGTCCCACCTGGGAGAGCGTATTCCAAACCGTGGAAGGCGGGCTGGGCTACTGGGCAGGCAACCACTTCCGCTACGGCCCGCCGAAGTTCAGCATGAACGCCACGCCGCAGTGTTACGACTATGAGGTGGGATCGCCGGGGTGGTCCTTCTTCTACGGCAACGAAGCTCTGCCCGACAACAGATTGGGCATCGCCCAACTGAGCAACCGGCTGCTGATTCCGCCCGACGCGCTGCCGTTCCAAGGCAATCCCAACGGCCAGTTCCTGGGCTACACCTGGATGGCCCTGCCCTTTACGGACTCCACCACGGGAGATCCGCCTACCGGCGACCAGAGTTGGACTTGTTTCCTGAGTGCGGCCAATTTCAAGGGGCCCATCGCCTATTACATTCCGGAAACCTGGAGCAAGATCGGCAAACTGTTCGACCATCCTTTCATCTATGGACGGGGACTCGACGCCCGGCCGGGCAATATGGGGGGCGGCGCCATGGAAATCAACACCGTGCCGCGTTTCGATGCCCAAGATGCGCACGGGGTCGTCTATTCGAAGATTCCCAAGCTGCAGTTTCCGGTGGACGACCAGGGAAGAGCGTTCCTGGTGCAGGATGTGACCTACTACTCGAAGGCGGCCCTGTACGATGCCTTCCGGGCCTGGCGGAACGGCGGCCCGCCCTGCTCCGGACGATTCGACGAGAAGGGCGCCTGGAAGTCCAAGCTGACGACACGCACTACGCACTACGACCAGGCCGGCAAGAAGCTGAGCGGTGTTGAGCGCGTTTTTGACACCAGAGTCTTCGAGAGCAACGTGTGGGGCCTGGAGTGGTTCAACAGTGACATCAGCCCCAAAGGCCTGTTCCCGCAGTATTTCAAACAGGTCGGAGAAGAACGCATCGCGGTCGCGGTCGCGGACGTGCCCGCGGAGACACAGTTGCTGACTCAGGAGTTCAAGCTGGCAGGGCCGGGTGAGCCCTACACGTCACCGACCACCGGCGCGTGGAGCCAACCAGGCCCGAAGAGCGGGCCGTTCACAGTCAGGCTCACCGACGGGTCCCTGGTGACCTACTCGTGGTACCGCTTCGTCGATCAGCCGTCCTTTCAGCAGTACGATTGGAGTGGGGAGAAGAAGGCAGCCTTGCAGGCCTTTGTAGAGAAGATCCATGCCAACTGGCCGATCGACAGAGACTACATGGCGCCGCCTTCCAGCGGGACCTTGGTGACACTGGATCCGGCCCTGCTCGTGACTCCACCGAACGGCCTGGATGTAGGGTACGTCCCCATCGTAACGCGCCAATCAGCACGATGATCTCCATCCGTGTGCTGACCGCGGCACCCCATCGCCCGGTAAGCACGACTGCCCGAACCCCGCAAGCAAAATCGCCCCGCGTGAGACGACCGTGTCAGCGCAGGTCTTGGGGCGTATGGTGCAAATACTATCCGAGCGTGAGGGTCTTCGTGCCATTCGGACCGGACGCCTGCAGTTCACCTGCGTTTGACACACTCCGCGGCGCCGGCCGGCCGGCCGGACCCTTTTTCCTTGCCACTCCCGCCTCGTTCTCTCCATAATACTTGCCGGCCGACGCTGCAGATGAACCTCTGGCGGCTACGTTCGAGGACAAGGCAGGCTTCAGGCAGTTGGATACACCGCCGGGAGGAAGGCGGAAGCAGCGGTAGAAGAGCCGAGAGCCGAACTCGGAGAAACAGGGGCATATAGGTATACGATCCCCGGTGGCCGCACATCCTCGGGGGGAAAGGAGTACCATGCGGGCGATACTCACAGCAATCATGATTTCCGCGTTGGCAGCCACAGGCGCGTCGGCTCAGGGGTACTTTCCTCTCCAGGAAGGGAATCAGTGGACGTACACGATGTCCAGCGGCGCAGCTATGACGATGACAGTGACCGGATTTGCAGATGTTGGCGGCATTCGCTGTGCCGTCGTCGAAAGCGATGTGGGCGGGCAGGTCAACAAAGCATACTATGCCGCGGATTCGCAGGGTTTGAAGGATTACGGGCTCGAGATCGCAGGTCAAAAAGCCACGTATGATCCGCCGATCGTGCGTATCAAGCTTCCCTTCGTGAAAGGCCAGAGGTGGACGTCTGCCGCCAACCTGTTTGACGCGTCAATGACAACGGACTTCGAATCGCTGGGTACGGAGCAGATCCAGACACAGGCCGGGACTTTTCAGTGCATTGTGATTCGCTCCAGCGCAAGCGTGCCGGGCCAGGGCGCCATGGTCGCCGATAGCTACTATGCGGATGGGCAAGGCTTCGTGCACCAGAAACTCCAAACCAACGGTCAGGAGTTCAGCGTAACTCTCGTCTCCTCCAATGTCCGGCCTGCACAGGCTCAGGCAACAACGGCGGCACCCGCGCCGCCTGCGGCGGGACCATTGCGTTGTTCGAGATGCGGCGCCCTCGTGGACGCCAACACGAAATTCTGCCCGGAGTGCGGAACGAAGATCGTACGCCCCGCGGCGCCGACGGTGTGCCCGAAATGTGGCGGAACGCTGCCCGCAGGAGCAAAGTTCTGCCCCGCCTGCGGCGAACGGGTCGTGATCCCGCCGGTCGAGAATCAAACCCAAGACATTGCGGGGGTACAGCCTGCAATGGAGCAATACGTGTCTCCCATGGGCACGATCATGCTCTACAAACCGCCTGACTGGAGCGTGATCGAATCGAACCGCAGTGAGAGAGGTTATGCAATTACGGTGGCGAACCCCCAGGAGACGGCGGTTGTCGTCTTTATCACGCTTGGGGTCCGTGAAACCATCGCCGACTCGGTTGCCCTTGCGGGTTTCTGCATGACGCAGTTCGGGAGTGAGTTTTCCACTTTCCAGGCGAAGACGGTCCATTCGACTCCCGACAAAGAGCGCACCATCATGGAGATCTCGTTCACCGATGAGGGAGAGAGAGGATTCGGGCGCGGCTATTTCTTCTACACTCAGCGCGTGGGCACCGTCTATCTTCTTCTGTGCCGCGAGGGCGAGTGGACCCAATTGCACCCGACACTGGCCGCCATCGCGGCGAACATTGCGCACACGCCGGACGGCATCGAGCAAGTTATGCAACAGGGCAGGGAGCAAGTCGCTCGAGCCGCCACAGGATCACAGGGACGAGTTCTCAACCCTGCCGCAATGCTTCAGCGGGCAAAGAACGGACCGGGCAGACAGGTCACACTGGTTCCCGCGGCTCTTCCCGATCGCTCGCTCATGCTCCAGATTCCGCAGGGGTGGGGGATTGAAGGCCAGGAACAGCAATACGTGCTGTTCGACAATCCGCAGACGCGCGGCCGCGGCATGTGTTCTGTCAGTTACTCCATCATCCCGACCGAGGTCTCCGTTCCTGGAGTCATCAATGCCCCCTATCAGGCGCCGCCTGAGGCGCTCGGTCTGGTCTTCCAGTTCACCCGGTCCGGCACGAACGTCGAGATCCTGGCCCAGGTGCCCGGTGAACAGGCCATACTGGAAATCACACAGGCAGTTCAGAACCTTCGCTCGCAGGGTCTCCAGGTGGACTCGCGTCTGATGCACGTGCGATTCCAGAGTGCGTTTTCCGGCGCTACCCTGCGAGGGCTCTATACCGTTCAATGCTCGACCCTCCCAATGAGCCCGGTCTGGCAGGTCGTCATGGACGGAAGCTGGGCTCCTGATACGGAATTGGAGGAATGGCTTCCTCTGTATCTGAAGATCGGGGAGACGTTCCAGGTCAATCCGCAATGGCAACAGGCCCACATGCAGGCCCAAGCCAGCCGGCAACGCCAATTGAACCGCGGTCTTCAGAATGCGATCGCCGAAAGGAATCAGGCCTTTGACGAGTATCTCGACACCGCTCAGGAGGCCAGCCGGAGCCAGGACTATGTGCACTGGCTGCGGCGTCAGACAACAATCGGCCAGGGAACGTGGGTTGCCGAGAACGAAGGAGCACATGTCTACACGACGGATGAATACGGCATCACAGGACCGCAAGGCAGAATCGACAGTCCCGCCTATAACACCACCCATTTCACCGGCCAGAATCCATGGGATGCGAGCCAGCTTGAGCGAATCGATACACGGGCAGAATTCGAGAGATACCTACAGATGACGAGGAGCCGAAACTGACCGACTGAGCAATTAGGGACTTGGAGGCCACGGTACCTACATCCTGATCTGGGGCATACTGGGGTAAACCGGCACTTGCCGGCATGTCCGTTGATCGTCCTTCGGAATCACCCTTTGACGAGAACCAATCCCGGATTGGCTCCCGTGATGCTCCTACCGCCTTGGGAGGTGACTACGAAGGTGTCCTCGATGCCGACCATCCCGATGTCCGGGATTCCCTTCTTCGGCTCGAGGGCCAGGACCATGCCCGCTTCCAGCGGCTCATCGAATCCCTCGGCCAACACGGGCAGTTCGTCGATCTGCAGGCCGACCCCGTGGCCGAGGAAATTCGCACGCCTGTCGCCGAAGCCCATGAAGTTCCGCAGGAATTCCGGGTCCAGGCTGTCCATGGCGCCGGCGTAGATTTCCGAGGGGATGGCGCCAGGTTTGAGCAGCGACGCCAGTTGGTGTTGGATCTCGACACATCGCTTATGGATCGCGAGCGCCTCGTCGGGCAAAGGCCGGCCGAACATGTAGACCATGGTCTTGTCGGTATGGTAGCCCTCCACGGCAAAGCCGATGTCCACGAACACCAAGTCGCTCTTGGCGAGCTTGCGGTCCCGGCTGCCCAGGACCGGCGCCGCGGGCCCGATGCCCACACACCCGCCGGGCCCGTCGAAGCTGGTGGGATAGATCGAATGGGTCCCGAAGCCCAGTTGCCCGACCGCAATATCGACGTTGAACATGCCGAATCGCACGACGCCCTGATGGCCCTCGCGGACCATGAGCGAGTACAGAGCGCATCCGAGCTCGGCCTCGCTGATCCCCTCGCGCAGCAGGGTCGGCGCCGCTTCCTCCAGGATCCGCCTGTGGGCGGCCCCCGCCCTCTCCAGGACGGCCAACTCGTACGGACTCTTCACCGCCCGCACGCGGAGGGCCTGCGAATCCAGCGCCGCGACCTCCTTGCAGGGGAAGTACTTTCTGAAACGAGCCAACAGGGCCACCGGGACGACCTCGGTATCGACGTGGATGACCGCCCGCTCGCCCGGCGCCAGGGGCGCCGCGTCGCGAAAACCCTTCATCGGTCGGATGTCCGGGAACAGGGACTCCGCACAGGCCCGCTCGTGGCTTCGTCGGACACAGAGCACGGCCCGCCCGTCGCGGGGGATCAGCAGCACGGCGTCCTGCATCGTGCCTGTGAAGTAGTACTGGTTGATCCGGCCGAAGATCGCGGCCAGCTCCCAATTCGGGTGCTCCGCGTCCATGCGAGCACGGAATCGCTGCATCCGGTCCGTCAGCTCTGAGATAGGGACTTTCGTCATGGCGGTCCTGGAAAAGGTTGTGATTTCCCCTTGTCCCCCGATCCACGCCCGGCCCGCGGGCGGCAATGCCCGGGGCCTCAGCGAGCCAGCCCGGTAGCCTCCGGAGGGACAGCCTCCAAATGGGCTTTTGCCGTGGCGTACGTGCTCTGCGCGAGGGCATAGAACTGCCGTGCGTCCGTAAGCGTCGGCCTGCCATTGGGAAGCAGGCCAAGTTCGGCCGGGTATCTGGCATCGATATAGAGCTTGTCGAGCTTCTCTATCAGAATCGCTTCTGCATCGATCGCCAGTATGGGCCGAACGATCTCGAGCAGTCTCGCGAGGTTATGGATTCGAATGTGACCCAACTGATGCTCTTCCACGATGGCCTTGAGCGACTTCTCGATGCACTGCTGAGCGTGAAATGCCACCATGTGAGTGAGCGATTCGTCGGAGGCGATCCTCTCCGTGACTCGCAAGTCGTCATGCGCGGCGTGCAGCCAATGTTCAGTGATCTCTTTCATAAAGAACCCGCCCTCGTGTCATGACTTCCCTGGCGAACATGCTGTCCAGCCGGACGAACGCGTCGTGCATGGGTTTCGTGTGGACGATCAGGTCGATGGCGACCCTCTTGTTGATCTCCCGCAGCAGAGAAGCCACCTTCAGGTGGCTCTGCATGCGTTCGTCATAGGTGGCAGGCATGAAGTCATCCCGGGTCACGACGTAGAGATCGATATCGCTGTCCTCGGTCGGCCGACCCCAGGCGTAGGAGCCGAACAGGATCACCTTCTGCGGGCGGAGCGGCGTCAACGCATCTGTGATTCGCGTTGCCAATTCGTCCGAAAGCTTGGGTACCTCTGTTGCCATGGAGAGCATTCTACCGCCGATTACCCTGCCGCGCCAAACGCAACTTCACATCATCCGGACACGTCTCGCATTGCTGTGCGGCAATCCTGCGTGCGATGCGGATGGGCAGGACATTACTTCATCGTCTTTCGCATGTGGTCGCGGACCCGGTCGTAGTCTCGCCATTCCTCCTCGGGCTGGACCGCCTGGCCGAGGGATCGGAAGACCTTGGGCACGGCCCACCTCCAATGCTCGACGTGTCCGTCGGCGAAGGAGAGATTGCCGCCGTCGTTGTGGCGACCCGCGGGCAGGTCGAACCACATCCCGTCGTAGGAGCCGCCGGGCACCGGAATGCCGAAGAGCGAATCCGCAATTCCCTCCTCGTGGACGCCGATGAAGACGAACAGATCGGCGGGGTCGGGCTTTCGGATCTGCGTGAGCTTCTGGAAGGTCGGGATGGAGCCCAGGACGGCGCCGAAGCTGATGCCGGTGACGGACTGGCTCATGTTGTAGCTGCGCGTGTGGCGGACGTACGAGCCGGCCACCCGGGCCTTGTCCGCCGGGCAACGGTAGATCGCGGTCGAGCGGTTGTAGGGGAACAGGTACCCGTTCTCGATGTTGACCGTGTTGACGTCCGCCCGGACGTCGCCGGCGCACCAGGTCATCCGCAGATCCAGGCCGGGGATGGGCTTGCCGGTGGACAGGTCGTAGACCGACAGATTGGGCGGCAGCGTACCGTCGTGATCGTTCGCGTACATCAGCCAGCAGGTCTGGAGCTGTTTGAGATGGTCCAGGCACACGACGCTCAGGGCGAACTGCTTCGCTCGGGACAGAGCCGGCAGCAGCACCGCGATCAGGACGGCGATGATCCCGACGACCACCAGCAATTCGATCAGCGTGAAACCGGCGGTGCCGATGGATGGGGGCTGGGACGGCGTCTCGGCATCCTCAGCCGCCGAGCGGCCAACTGCATCGCCTTGTGTTCGTCGCGGGGCAACCATGCGAGCCTGTGGCACCGGACCGTGAATCACACCGTATTGCGTTCATTCCAGGCTCGATTATGGACGGCGCCGGGCGGGAAGTCAAGGGGGCAGAATCCGTGTCCAAGCGCCAGAGGTGGGCGAATGGCGAGCTCTACTCCCTGGCGTCCGTGCAGATGGGGGTTGCGGCGGCCTGCTCGGCCGGTTTGAGGGACAGCGGGGTGTCGAACTGGAGACCGATCTTGTAGCCGCCGGCGATGGCGTTGATCCAGCGGACCCGGCCGGTTCGCGTGACCCCCACGGTCGCGCCTGGGTCCTGCCCATCGAATCGCGGCAGGCTGAAGCGGATGGCGATCCCGCGACCGGCCTGCACGAGCGAACGATCGGCCGCCTGAATGGTGAAGGCGATCCCCGTACTGGAGACATTCAGCATCAGGCCGGCGTGGATCATCCGCGCGATGTCCTCGCCAAACCAGATCGGCCAGCGGTACGCGAGTCGCGGTTCGTATCGGTTTTCAGTAGTTACCATTGGGATCTCCGCAGCATTTTCCATTTCCTTGTCTTCGGCACAATCGCAGCGGGGGTTGAGCCGGAACCGCGGGCAACCGCGCATCCTGCCAAAATGGCACGGCGAGGCGGCAAAGGCGCCTGCGTCTCTGTCGAAACCTCCACGAGGCAAGGCGCCGCACGACGTGTAACCGTATACCATACAAGCAGTTACAGCCTGCCGGTCTCTCCGGGCATACTTGGCACAGGTTTTGCACAGCACACGAGACGTATGGCTCCGCGCAATTGGCGGACCGAGGCGCTGGCGGCAAGGCCGTCTTCGGAGGCCTGTGACAGAGCAAAGAAAGGACATTCAACATGAGCAAGATCATCGGAATCGACTTGGGAACAACGCTGTCCGTCGTGGCCGTGATGGAGGGCTCGGCGCCCAAGGTGTTGGTTAACGCCTCCGGCGGGCGACTGACCCCCTCGGTCGTCGGGTTCACGGATAAAGGCGAGATCCTGGTGGGCCAGATCGCCAAGCACCAGCAGGTGACCAACCCGGAGAACACGGTCTTCTCGATCAAGCGATTCATGGGACGCAGACACGGCGAAGTGGCCTCCGAGGAGAAGCTCGTGCCCTATAAGGTCGTCGGCGGGTCGAACGACCTGGTCAAGGTCAACGTGCGCGGCAAAGACTACACGCCGCCGGAGATTTCCGCGATGATCCTCCAGGACCTCAAAAAGACCGCAGAGACTTACCTGGGCGAGAAGGTGGACCGCGCGGTGATCACCGTGCCCGCCTACTTCAACGACGCGCAGCGCCAGGCGACGAAGGACGCTGGCACCATCGCCGGCTTAAAGGTCGAGCGAATCATCAACGAGCCGACCGCGGCGGCGCTGGCCTACGGCCTGGAAAAGAAGAAGAACGAAAAAGTGGCCGTCTTCGACTTCGGCGGCGGCACCTTCGATATCTCCATCCTCGACATCGGCGACAACGTGTTCGAGGTCCTCAGCACCAACGGCGACACCCACCTCGGCGGCGACGACCTCGACGCGGTGCTCATCAACTTCCTTGCGGACGAGTTCAAGAAGACCGAGGGCATCGACCTGCGTCAGGACCCAATGGCCCACCAGCGACTCAAAGAGGCCGCGGAGAAGGCCAAGATCGAACTCAGTTCGCAGCTCGAGACGACGGTGAATCTGCCGTTCATCACGGCCGACGCCTCCGGGCCCAAGCATCTGCAAATCTCGATCACACGCAGCAAGTTCGAGTCGCTGTGCGACCACGTCTTCGAGCGACTGAAGGCCCCCTGCTACACCGCGATGAAAGACGCCAAGCTCCGCCCCGAGGACATCGCGGAGGTCCTGTTCGTCGGCGGCTCCACGAGAATTCCCAAAGTCGATCGGATCGCCCGCGAGATCTTCAACAAGGAGCCCAACAAGAGTCTCAACCCCGACGAGGTCGTCGCGCTGGGCGCCGCGATTCAGGGCGCCGTGCTCATGGGCGACGCCGGCGTGAAGGACATCCTGCTGCTGGACGTGACCCCGCTGTCGCTGGGCGTCGAGACGCTGGGCGGCGTCATGACCAAGCTGATCGACCGCAACACGACGATCCCGACCAGCAAGAAGGAAGTGTTCTCGACCGCGGCGGACAGCCAGACGACGGTCGATATCCACGTCCTGCAGGGCGAACGCGAGTTCGCACGGGACAACCGCACGCTGGGCCGGTTCCAACTGACGGACATCCCGCCGGCGCCGCGAGGCATGCCGCAGATCGAGGTCGCGTTCGACATCGACGCCAACGGCATCCTGCACGTCTCCGCCAAGGACCTCGGCACCGGCAAGCAGCAATCCATCGAGATCAAGTCCAGCTCGGGACTCTCCGACGACGAGATCAAGAAGATGACCCGCGACGCGGAGGCCCACGCGGAAGAGGACAAGAAACGCCGGCAGGTGATCGACCTGAAGAACCAAGCGGACCAGTTGGTCTACTCGACCGAGAAGACGCTCAAGGAGCACGGCGCCAAGGTCTCCTCCGAGACGCGAGGCAAGATCGAGAGCGCTGTCAACAACCTCAAGGAGGTGATCAAAGGCGAAGACGGCTCCGCGATCCGCAAGGCCATCGACAACCTCCAGGAGACGAGCCAGGAACTGGGCAAGGCCCTGTACGAAGAGGCGGCCAAGAAGCAGGCGGCTTCCGCAGGACAGGCCCAGGCGCAGCCCGGCCCCGGACCCGCACCGGGGGAATCCGAAGTCAAACGCAAGGGCGGCGACGACGTCATCGACGCCGAGTTCGAAGCCAAGTAATCGGCGTCATTCCACGCCCAAGCTTTGCACCTTGCCGCTCCAGCCGGTGACGTAGACGCCGCGGTCGTCGGCCGTAACGCCATAGGGATGGTGGAGCGTGGTGATGTCGGGGTTCGACCAGCCTGCGAGCAGAAGGTTGTAGTTGATCCCGCACTGGACGCCCGGGTAGTAGCCGGTGGCGGCGCAGTGGTGCGTCCCGTCAGCCCAGTTGATCGCGACGCTGATTCTCCAGACGCCCTCAGGGACTTTCACCGCGTAGAGCGTCTGGTCGTCGGAGAACGCAACATCCTCGAAGGCGCCAGACCATCCGTCTTGCCACCACGGCCTGAGGGCCTCCGCAGGCACGGCAATGCGCTTCCACGCCTGTGCATCGTTCAGAGCGTTGAGCGACGGAATCCAGGAGATATGGAACAGAATGAGGCCGCCGGTCGTGGCCGCCGCGACCAGTCCCGAGGAACTGACCTCCACGTCCTGGATGGACTTGTACTTTGAGCACTCGAGTGCGTCGGCCGTTTGGATGGTGATGGGCCGTTCCGCATGCCTGCGATCCGGCACACCCTCAGGATAGAGGACATCGAACACGAAAAGCGAAGGCTCCGCGACAAATGGGCCCGGCTTGCCTCCTACGACGAGCTGGCGGACGCGCGACTCGGAGTAGTCGTCCAGGCAGATCGCTGCGTTCGATTCATCGAACAGCCCGGCGCCGAATCCCGCCTGCCGGCAGCTCTGGTGAATCACGATGCTCGGCGCATTCGGATTCACGACGAAGGCGCGGAAACCGTCGCTTCCGGTCGTCATGTAGACCAGGTCGGGCTCGGGCCAGACGGCCCCCACCCCGTCGCTGAACGCCCCGGGCGGATCGATCACATCGGACATCGCCAGCGGAACGATGTCTTCGTCCGTTTCGACATAGAGAAGCCCGTAGATCTCCCGGCCCCATGCCATGGCCTTCTCGTGGCCCAGCGCGGCGATCAGGGTGCCCTGTCCGGGTTCCGCCCTCGTGCACACGGCGCTGATCGGATGCGGCTGAGGATCGGGTTGCGACCATTGCCAGGCCACCGTCCTCCAGCGGGATTCATCCCCGAGCGCAAACCGATCCGCGCTCCACACGCCTGCACCGCGACCGGCCACGTAGACTCGATCTCCCGCGAGATGGAGGCCTTCGGTCATCGCCGCACCGACGACCCCGCGATAATCCTCCTCGTGATCGATCACATATCCCGAGTGTTTGTGGAAATCATACGTGAGGAATCCTCCCCACTCGTCGGCCACCAGGATTTTCCCCTCTCCCGACCGCTGGGAAAAACCCGTGACATCGAACGCCCAATCGACCGAGTTGGCAACCGCCAGGGGAGACGTTCCGCTCGTGAACGTGCTGAGAAGAAAGACGTCCGGCCGCGCGCCGAGCCATGCCGATCCCACGGTTGCTTCATCATCCACAATCCTCACGCGCGTGGTGCGCCCAAGGCCGAACGGGCCGCGAACGATCTGGCTCAAGGCAAGAGGCTCAGCGCCTGGATGGAGGCGGTATGCACGGAACATCTCGGTTCCCGTACCGCTGATCCCCGTCCACAGGATGTCGCCGCGGGTCTCCATGTCGAAAGCCAGAATCCCGCCCGTTTCCTCCCGATGATGGAGAACCGGCTCTCGAGGATTGGAGACATCGATCTCCAGGATGTACCTGTCGCTGCCGAATAGGCTGCGGTATCCGGACACGTACACCTTCGCATTCAGGGGATCGACCGCCACGCCATGTTGACGCTCACCCACGACTGCGACTCGCGAGAACGTGCCCAGGCGGGCCAGCTCGTCGGAGGCGAACTCGTAGAGAGCGACGGTCAACCGATCCGAACCGTTGCGAGGAAGGTATTCGCACGCGGCCACCAGCGCCCCGTTCACAAGCCGGTCCGCCTTCGTCTTCGCGTCGACCGCCAGGTAGGAGCCTCCGGCGACGGACGCCACAGCCTCGGTCCCGCCCTCCTGCAGGTCGGCGCACCGATACACGGAAAGACCGTGGTCCCCCGCACAGAACAGGTAGCCGTCGTGGATTCTGATATCGCCGATCCTCTGCGGGAGATACGTGCGACTGCACAGTTCGTACGGCCCGTCGTCCCGGATCCTGTACGTGGTCAACGTCTCGACTCCCAGCACCCCGTAGAGATAGGACCCATCCGTCTCGACAAGAAAGGCGGACCCGAGCAAACCGGTGTCCCGGAGCACGAGCCCAGCCGGCTCGAACTGGCCGGCGGCCGGTTCCCGTCGGACGGTGAAGCACATGCGGTTCGATCCCGCGCCCGCTGAGTTGCATACGGACACCCAGCCCGTGCTCGCGTCGTGCGGCAAGATGAATTGGATCTCGGCGTCGGACCAACGAACCGGCGCCAGCCGAAGGCCGGTCACGACGACATGGCCCGGAGAATCGCCGAAGCCTTCACCCGAGAGGATCACCGTCTCTCCAACCGAGGCAGAATCGGGGGACAGGCCGTCGATCCTCCCGGCCAGGATTCCGGCGGGATACAAACTGATGAGAAGAAAGGCTTCGATAGCACGTCTCATGGTCGTACTCCAGTACTGCATTGTACCTCTTCTGACGATGCATTACAATTGCCTGATACATCAGCCGGCTCGTCCGCTGGTGGGCGGGGATAATGTCTTTGCGTGGTCAAGGAGTGAATTCGTCCGGCGTGCTCTTCAATGGAGGTCCGAGGAATGAAAGAGGTAATGCGGCTCGCTGTCGTCGTCTGCACCACGCTGTTCTGGCTCCCGAATGCCGACGCTCAACAAGACTCACAGGCCCCCGGGTACCATCCATGGTGGCGGGATCAGCCCTTCGGCAGGCCGTTCAGAAGCGCCGACGCCAGGAAGCTGCCTCTGATCTCGGTGAAAGGCAACAAGTTCGTCGATCCGAACGGCAAGACGATCCTGTTTCGCGGGTTGTCGATCTCCGATCCCGACAAGATCGAGCACCAAGGCCACTGGAACAAGGCGCATTTCGAGCGCGTCAAGGAGATGGGGACCATGCTCGTCCGCATCCCGGTTCACCCGGTGGCTTGGCGGGAGCGTACGCCGCAGAGATATCTGGCGCTGCTCGACCAGGCGGTCCAGTGGTGCACCGATCTGGGCATGTACATCATCATCGACTGGCACAGCATCGGCAACCTGAAGATGGAGCTGTTCCAGGACCCGATGTACGACACGACGCAAAAGGAAACGTTCCAGTTCTGGCGGACTATCGCCCAGCACTTCCGCGGATGCAACACAATCGCCTTCTACGAGCTGTTCAACGAGCCGACGATCTACAGCGGCCAGCTCGGCACGATGTCCTGGAGCGAGTGGCGGAAGCTGAACGAGGACATGATCGCGCTGATTCGCGCGTTTGACACGGAGACGATCCCATTGGTCGCGGGTCTCGACTGGGCCTACGACCTGACGCCGCTGCTCATCGAGCCGATCCAGGCGGAGGGCATCGGGTACGTGACGCACCCTTACGCCCACAAGCGGTCGAAGCCGTGGGAGCCCAAGTGGGACGAGAACTTTGGCTTCGCGGCGGGCCGCTGGCCGGTCGTGGCGACTGAGTTCGGGCTCTTCGTCCGCCGCGGCGAAGACGTGAAGAGCAACGAGTACGGCAAGGCCATCATCACATACCTCGAAGGCAAGGGGATCAGTTGGCTCGGCTGGGTGTACGATCCCGAGTGGGGCCCGAACATGCTGAAGTCGTGGGACACCTACGAGCTGACCGGGGGCGGAGAGTTCTTCAAACAGGCCATGCAGGGCAAGCTGGACAATTGACACAACAAAGGAGGTAGATAAATGACTCGAAAGGCTCTTCTGTGGGCGGCAGTCGTCCATGTGTTTGTCCTTGCTTCCGCGTGGGCGGCGGAGGCGCCGCCGATCCCGCCGGGCTATGAGAACGAGCTGGCGGTCATGACCGCGATTGCGATGCGTCAAATCAAGCTGATCGACGCGAAGGACATCGTTGTGCCGGCCGGCGTCGAGGAGAGGCTCGGCGTCGAATACGGCCAAGGCGGCTCCCACCCGCTCCTGCTGGACCTCTATGTTCCCACGGGACGCACCAAGGCGGGTCCCGCCATCCTCTTCATCCACGGCGGCGCCTGGAAGAGCGGCAAGCGCGCCGACATGAAGTACTACTGCGCGAAGTTCGCGGAGAGAGGATACGTCACCGCCACCGTCACCTACCGCCTACTGCAGGAGGCACCGTTCCCCGCCGCGGTCCAGGACGTCAAGTGCGCCGTGCGGTGGCTTCGCGCCAACGCCGCCGCATATCGGGTGGATCCGAATCGCATCGCCGTCTCGGGCAACTCGGCGGGCGGGCATCTCGCCATGATGATCGGGTATTCCGACGATCCGTCCCTCGAAGGCGATGGCGGCCACCCGGGCGTCAGCAGCCGGGTCCTCGCCGTGGTCGATTTCTACGGCCCGACCGACCTGACCACCGACTACGCCAGGAACCACAAGCTCATCACGGACTTCCTGGGCGGCAAGACATTCGAGGAGGCCCCCGAGGTCTTCCAGCTCGCGTCGCCTCTGTCTCACCTGACGAAGGACGATCCTCCCACGCTCATCTTCCAGGGGACCATCGACAGCCTGGTTCCCGTCGCCCAGGCCGACGCGCTGGCCGACAAGCTGAAGGAACTGGGAATCGACTACATCTATGAGCGATATGAAGGCTGGCCGCACGCGATGGACCTTGCAGAAGCGGTCAATCGTCGGTGCGTGTACCAGATGGAGCAGTTCTTCAGGAAACACGTCAGCAACGAGTGATCTGAAGAATAGCCAAGGCCGGGCTCCGCTTGCCCGGCCTTGTGAGTCCACGTGTTGACGCCTCTCTACTGGCGGGCGCGGATCATCAGGCCGCAGGAGCCGAACGTGGTGACTGGTCCCTTGGGGGCGCCGCCGGTGAACGGCGTGACCCACAGGCCCTCCGGCTCTTTCGTAAGCTCGAAGCTGCTCCCCGGATCGACGCCGACCTTCAACGCGTAGGAGGTCACCGGAATCAGGCTCTTCAGGACGGTCTTGATTGTGTCCCCCTCGCGGGGCAGATCGCTCAACGAGACGTGCCACTGGAAGAGGAGTTTCACAGGTCCGGCGGCCAGCTTGTCCAACGGCAGTTCGACGTTGTACGTTCCCTCGCCGGTCTGCTGAAAGGTCAGTGGCTCCCGGTCGAGCAGCACCGCCTCCAGCGGGGCGCTCGGATAGGGCAGGGCGACCGGCATCGACGATACGCCCGTCGGGCCCTTGAGCAGCGTCACGTATGCCTTGACCCGGGCCTTCCCCTCCGGCAGGATCATCCAGTAATCCTCCTGTGTGCCGACGAAGTCGGGCTTGGACCACTGCTGGTAGCCGATCGTGACCTCCGCCACATCATCGGGATCGAGCGGCTCGGGCAGGTTCTCCGGGGCCACATCCTCGACGTGCAGGTCGCCATAGATAACACGGTAGCTTGCCGAGTCTTTCGGCCGATACCAGAAGATCGGGGCTTCCGCCTCGCCGAGCTGGACACCTTGGCCGCGATAATACCACTTGCCCTCGCCCCTGAAGAACCGGATGAACAAGAGGTGACGGTTCATCTTCATCCCGAGTTCGGCCTCCTGCTCCTTTGGCAGGCCCAGTTTCTCGCCCTTGCCCTGCATCGCTTCAATGCTCCGCATGAAATCCTCGACGCCCACGCCGTCCGGGAAACGCCCGTCGCCAAAGATCTCCGCCCGGATTCGCAAACCTTCGATGAAGTCCGCCTCGGTCGAGCCGAACAGGTCCATCTCCATCTTCTGCTCGCTGTAGCCCTTCGGTACCTCCATGCTGAAGAGGGCCTCGTCCATCGGCACGTCGAACTGGAGGTTCTTGCAGATAACAAGCATCCGGCCTTCCTTCTGCTCGATGCGGACGGGCAGGCCGGTCTTGGCGTCGGCCCAGAGAGTGATCTCCGCATTCGGGTGCCTGGCGAGGAAGCCGACGGCCGCGCGCCCGTCGATCTGTTTCGTGCCCAGGCCCTGGATCTCGAAGTGGGGACTGTCCTGGAGCTTGATGAAGACATTCTTGAGATGGTCCAGGTAGTTCGGGATGGAGGGCAAGCCCTTGAGATCGACGTAGACCGCCTCTTTCGTTTTCTCGGTCAGGCTCAGGATACGACTGCTCTCCAAGTCGATAATGCTGACGCTGCCTTCGATGTTGTCCACCGTTCGGCGGATTCGCGAGCCCACGATCATGTCGCGAATCACCGGCGTGTTCGGGTCCTCGACGCCTACGACGATGTCGAGGATGGCCGTGTTGGCGCTGAGGATGGGCTGGATGGCCTGGGCGAACGTGACGCCGGAGGTGCCGACGAATTGTAGTCCGAGCAGGACCGCGAGAACGACCACCGCCGCGGCGGCAAATTGGATGGCTTTGCTGTGCATGACGATTCTCCACACGCCGGGATGAGCGGTGCTCGAAACCCGACGCTTCTCCAAATCCGCCAGGGCGTCGGCCAGGATCCGCCGGTCGGCCTGCTCGGACGATGTGATCTGTGATTGATGGATCAATCTTCTTATGTCGTCTGCTGGTTGCATTTCGTGACCTCGCCGTTGAGGGTAACCCGCAGTTTGTCAATTCCGTACCGGTATCTGCTCTTCGCAGTGTTCGTCGAGATCTGCATGGACCTGGCGATCGCGTGGAACGTCATCCGCCCGTGCTCGTGCAGCATAACGATCTGACGCTGCTCGAACGGTAGTCCCGCCAGGGCGTTGCTGAGCAGTTCCAACTGCTCGTTGCAGACCAAGGTCTCCAGCGGTTCTTCCACCAGCGCCCGGCCGGCCCCTTCGCAGGGCGGGCTATGCCCACCCTCCTGTTCGCCATTCGACGGAAATCGGTGGGCCGAGCCCACCCTACCGGCAGAGCCTCGCACGCGCTCGGCTTTGTTCCAGTTGCGGGCGTGGTTGGCCGTGCAGGTCAGCAGGTAGCCCTTCAGACTGCCGGTCAGCCGGAAGTGGTCCAGGTTGCGAACGAAGGACAGGAACACATCATGCACGACATCCTCCGCTGCGGTCTTGTCGTTGAGCAGACCCATGGCCAGCAGGAGCAGATCCCTCTTGTACTTCTCATAGATCCGCGTGAGGGCCTCGCGGCTCCCACGTTTGGACTGAAACACAAGCAGCTTGTCTTCGATCATAGGCCGGCCTATCGGGCACCCGTTGAACGTCCGTTCGCCAATATAACAACTGCGAGGGTGGTTTGGGTCTGTCGAGCCTGCAAATTCTCCGACGAGGGAGCGGCGCGAGGGGCGCCGTTCGTAGTGACGCCGTAAGGCGTTATCTTCCGCAACCGCGCGAATACGGAATTGAAGGTATGCTCTCACGAGCACAGCACGAACGAGAAAGGCCGGGCTCCGCTGTCCCGGCGTGGAGAATACGGGTCTGTCGGTAGGTCACTGCCCGGGCAGCTTGTCGATGTCGAAGATGCCCTCGGGAAACTCGGGAGAGAGATCGAGATGGACCCGCCTGATGGTGTCAGTTCTAAGAGGGGCTTGCCTGTAGTCTTTTCGAATGCCAGTTTGCCGCTCGACGATGGATTTGGGATACCAATGGCCGTTCGGAGCCTGGAAGGCCTCGGTGATGTCCGTCACGGCGATCGAACCGTTTGGCACTTGGGTTGGATCGACGCCGTTGAGCCAATTTTCATCTTTCTGCCATGGGGCATCAGGTCGCCACTCGGTCACCTTGCGGCGGCACATATAGTCCCAGGCGGGGTCAAGATAATAGAGCAATCGGCCAGGCAGGGAGACTTTCCCGTTGTATAGATGCCCCTGTTGCAGACACTCAAAACAGATCAGCCCGTGCTCGGTTGCGTAGTCATCCTCGATGACCCGGGCGGGGGGAGAGATCTCCGGCCAAGCCAAGTTGCCGAGGGCAATCTCGGGCGCGATGCTGCCTTCGGGATGGTAGTGTTTCGAAGGCGGCCCCCAGTTGTCATTCTCTCTCGTAACCGAGCTATCGTATTGGCCATCGTAAAGGTAGAGATCGATCCTGCCACGCCCCGCGTAGTGATCGCGACTCCATGCCAGCAGGGATTCAAAGGTATCGCCGAGCTGCTGCTTCGACTTCGCCCAAACCTCGTCATTGATGGGTTGGCCTGACTCGAAGACAGAGTGGTGTTCCTGGCGATGCCTGGGGCCTGACTTGTAGTCCACATCGACCATGTTCATGGCGTCCGTGATATTCACGGCGGTATTGTGGGCGATCACAGCGAGGTACTCTCTCGTGGCCTCGTCGCGGGCTTGCCAGTATCGCTCCATGACGCCACATTCCTTTGAGGTCTCGCCCCAGACCTGGCGATACCGCTCCCGGGTGCTGTGCACATTCAGTCCCGGCATGTTGCTTACGATCTTCGCATCCCGCGGCACGCCCAGATCATAGATGCTCTGCGGACCGGTCCTGGGATAGTCGAACATGATTTCTCCAGCCATGACGAGCTTGCCGCTGGCGTCGATCCCGGACAGTGCAGCGCCGCACAGCACTTTGCTGTCCGGATCGATGTAGAGAGTAAGCTCGCGCGTCTGAGCGCCGTCGGGGCCAGAGGTTTGAAGCCTGAACTCCTGCACCTGGGCCCTGCGTCCCTTGTACTTGCCCGCCTTCACGACGACTTCGGCGCCTTGGTCCGTGAGGGCCTTGTGCATGCTTTCGACCAGTGCTGCCGGCGAAGTCACATCCAGCGGAAACGTCTCTACGTATGAGACGGTGATCGTAGCGGCACCGGGGTTGTACGTGAACTGCTTGTGGTCCTTCTCACTGGCGAAGCTCACTTGCCCATCCGGGTCCTTGTGTACTTGTATTCTCGACTCGAAACCGATCCACTGCTCGCCAATGCTCATATCATCCGGGAACCCCCCGGATGACGTCATGTGCATCCACGGAACCTCGCTCATGGCCTTGGTGACTTCCGAGAACTCCACAGCTTTTACCGGGGTTCCATCGAAATAGTGCGCTCCGAGAACAACTGCCGCGATGATCAAAGCCGCCACTGCCAGTTTCGTCATTCGACTGGTCATGATTTTTCTCCATCCTGTCGGATTGTGGATTCGTTTAGACTGATGACAGGACAGGTCGTGCAAGAGCTGTTCTGTGCGGGCTGGCGTGTCTTCTGTGACTTGGGCAGCCAACCGGCCGAGCAGAAGGTCCTCATGACGGATCGCGTCGAGATAGCGCTGACAGTCCAGACAATTCTGGAGATGCTCATCAAGATGCCTTGCCTGCTGGGCCGGGAGAGGCCCGGTCATCGAATCGACGATGAGGTCTCGGATCTCGTTGCATTCGCTGTTCATCGCTGTGATCCTTCCGTCAAGAACTCGTGCAACTGGCGTCGCGCCATTCGGAGTTTCTGGCATACGCCGGAATGCGAAAGGTTCAGGTTCTTCGCAATCGCCTGGGCGTTGCGCCCATCAAAGTAGTACATCAACAAGGGCACGCGAAGCTCGGCAGGCAGGCGATTGATGGCCTGCTCCAAGTCCTGCAAGGCCCTCTGGTCCTGGCGGGACGGCGCCGGGGGTGGCTCGACGGACGGGCCCCTGCGTTTGCGCCGCCGGAGCCGGTCGATGCACAGATTCCTGGCGACCCGGACAATCCACGGCCCGATCCGTTCGGGGGCCATCCGGTGCGCCGCTTTCGCCAACCCGCGGAGCATGGTCTCCTGGGCCGCATCCTCCGCGTCGTGTACATTGACAAGAATCCCGTAGCACACCGCGAAGACACGGTCGTAGTGCTGACGCACAAACTGCTCGTGCGGCGTCGGGTCCGTCGCCTCGACTGACTCAGTCTGATCCCCGGTTGAACGATCGTTCACATTCGAGCTCCTCAAAACCTGTCTTCACTGTAATAACGAATGGCGGAGGCTCGAAATGCAAAATAGTCCTGCGTCCATGGAATTCGTTAGGACTGCGCAGCAAAAAGGCCGGGCTCCGCTGTCCCGGCCTGGAGAATACGGGTCTGTCGGTAGGTCACTGCCCCGGGAGCTTGTCGATGTCGAAGATGCCCTCGGGGAACTCGGGTGCAAGGTTGAGATAGACTCGTTTGCTCCAGTTGTCTTTGATCGGAGCTTGCCTGTAGTCTTTTCGAATACCAGTTTGCCGCTCGACGATGGATTTGGGATACCAATGGCCGTTCGGAGCCTGGAAGGCCTCGGTGATCTCCTCCATGATGATCGAACCGTTCCTTGCCTCATTCGGATCAGTGCCCTCAAGCCAATCCTTGTCCGTCTGCCAATCGGCGTCGGGGCGCCACTCAATGACCTGGCGGCGGCACAGGTAATCGCAGGCCGGATCGAGATAGTAGAGGAATCGGCCCGGCAGGGAGACCGTTCCATTGTACAGACGTCCTTGTTGCCGCCGCTCGAAACAGATCAGCTTGTGTTCCGTAGCATACTCATCCTGGATCATCCGCGCATCGGATGAAATCTCCGGCCAAGCCAGATCACCGAGGGTATTCTGCAGCCCCGAGTAGTCAGGGTCATAGCGACTCGCCGGCGTGCCCCAACCACCTTGGGGGTCTCTGTGCGCAAAACCATAGTATTCGCCATCGTAGAGGCGTACGTCGATCCAAGTCTTGGCCGGATGTGTGATGTGGCTGTGGCTCCCTGCCAACATGGATTCGAGGGTTTCGCCAAGGCGCTGCTTGGATATTGCCCAGGCAGGGTCATTGGAATCCCGGAACATCGTGCCTTCGTCGAAGACCGAGTGGCGTTCCCAGCGGTGCTTGTGGCCCGACTTGTAGTCCGCGTCCAGCATGTTCACGGCGTCGGTGCTGTCCACGGCGGTGTTGTGTGCAATCACGGCGATGTACTCTTTTGTCGCATCCTCACGGATCTGCCGGTATCGCTCCAGCACGCTGCGCAAGTCGTTCGCCGGCATCTTGTTCACGATCTTCGCATCTCGCGGGACGCCCAGATCGTAGATGCCACGCGGTCCCATTGCGGGATAGTCATACGTAGCCTTGGCGGCTGAGGTGATGACGTTGTTGGCGTCGAAGGCCGCCGACTCCATGGCGCAGAGCAGCTTCGATTGCGGATCGACATAGAGCCTCACGGTGTAGAGATCGATTCCTTTGAAGTGCTTTGCGAGTGAGATTTCCTGCACCTGGACCTTTCGTCCCTGGTGCTCGCCCATTCGTGTGACGATCTCGGCGCCGTGTTCCTGGAGCATCTTCTGCATGCTCTCCACAATCATCGCCGGAGACGACACCCGCACCGAGAAGTCGTCTTCCTGCAAGTAACTGAGAGTGACGGTGTTGCTGTTCGGATCATAGTCGGCTGTCTCATGTTCTCGGAGACGCCTGAAGCTCACTTGGCCGTCGGGCATCTTGCTGCCTTCGACTTTTTCGTTGAACCCTATCCATTGTTCGATCGTTCCTTTGGCGTTCGGGGTGTCTGCGATAGCCAGCGTATGCATCCACGGGACTTCCCCCAATGCCTTGGCGATTTCCGAGAATTCCACCGCCTTCACGGCGGTCCCGTCGAAGTAATGTGCTCCCAAGACAACCGCCGCGAGGACGAGGACCGCAGCCGCAAGTTTCGTCGTTCGACTCTCCATGAGAACTCTCCAAATCCTCGGCCTGTTTCGAGCCGAGTGTTTTCGTTGTGTCAGTCCGCCGGCCTGGAGGGCGTCATCGAGGACCGCCCGATCCGCGGCCGGATGCGTGCCGATGCCGGCATCTCGGAACCATGCCTGGATGTCACGTGCCGTTTTCATTTCGTTGCCTCCGAGTTCAGTAGGGACCGTAGCTTTTCCAGCCCGTACCGGCATCGGCCCTGTACGGTGTTGACCGAGGCATTCTGGATTCGGGCAATCTCGGGGAAGCTCATCCCGGCGCCCAGGTGGAGGGCGACCGCCTCGCGCTGCTCCTGAGGCAACTGTGCCATCGCTTCGCTGAGCGACTGCAACTGTTCGCTGACAATCGCCCATTGCGCGGGCTCGCAAGCCGTCGCGGGGTCGCCATCCGCGTCCTTCGCCAGCGAATTGTGATACCTGTACGCATCGCGGCGATGATTGCGGGCCCGGTTGGCGACGCTCGTGGCCAACAGGGCCTTGAGGTTGCCTGTCACTCGCAGGGCGGCCCGAGTGCGGGCCACGTGGACGAAGACATCGTGCACAACGTCCTCCGCCGCGTGGATGTCCCCGAGCAGGACCACCGCCAGCTTGAGCAGATCGTTCTTGTGCAGCTCGTAGATCCGCTCGAACGCCTCGGCGCTGCCGTGCTTGAACCGCCAGATCAGATATCGTTCTTCCAGCATCCGGGTGTACCTGTGAGAGCCCTCATATCGCCCTCTAATACACCACAAGCCCCCTCGCCCGTATAGGCCGAGGGGAAAATTCGAAGCACGAAACTCGAAATCCGAAAGAAGGCGGGAACATAGGGGACACACTTGGCAGGACGCAGATGGCAGATAAAGCGATGGCCGGACGAGAAGTGGGGGGACTTGTCTGCCGATTCGCAGCTTGTGCTTGCGCTACCTGCCGACTGCAGGTAGCGCAAGCACACCCGGATGATGGAGAATGGACCGGTCGTTGTGACGCGGTCGGTCGTTCAGGGCTGGGTCTGCTGGTTGTTGCCCGGGTGACTCTTGAGGTACTCGGCTGCCGGGGTGAGACTGTCCACGAGGCGGTGCAGCTCTGCGTCGCTCACCAGGCCATTGATCGCGAGGGCAGGGAAGGTCCCTGCGGGCGATTCGAGAATGTAGCCGATGCGGTCCTCCGAAGGCGGGTCCTTGACGACGTACTGGGCGCTTTGCAGCAGGATTCCGGAGTACCACTTCTGCGGCCCCCCGCCGTGGACCTTGAACCCGTTCGGCGAGGTATAGACGACCTGCCCCTGCTTTACGAACTGGCCGAACATCTTGTTGTAGGTCGGCGATTGCACCAGGACCACGTGCCGACCGTCCTCGGCGCGGGCGGCCATGATGAACATCCGCGTGCCGGGAGTGGCGGGATCGATGGCATCCGTGATCCCCAACTCGCCGACCCAGGCGGGCTTGGCGGAGGGGATGTAGGTTTGGAACGTCGCCCGCTCGACCATGTGCCGGACCGAGACATTCGGCACGACCATGTCCGGCGTGATAGCCACCTGCGGCGCGGCGCCGGCGGCAGTCCCTTCGAGTTCGACCAGGCTCCACGAGACCGCCAGCGTCTCGACGGACTCCGTCAGGACCCTGCGGACCAGCAGGCGCGAGCGGCCCTCCAGGACGAACTCCTTCTCCGCAATGGTCGAGTCGTCGTCCCGCACCTTGAACAGCCAGTAGCCGGGCAGTTGCCCGCTCGGATCGGGCGTGCCGACCTTGTAGATGTGGACGGACCGACCGTCGGCCAGTACGCCTTCTTCGACGCTCTGCACCGCGCGGTCGTCCCGCGCCAGGGCGGTCTTCAGGCCCGCCGCGAGACCGAGATACGCGGCCGGGCTCTCGGGCGGCTTGAACTGTTCCGCCGCGGGTTCCTTCGTCACCCGAACGACGCCATCGGCCCCCGCGCCGGCATGGTACACGAAGCCGCCATCCCAGGAATTCGCAGAGACGACTGCGCCGCCGGCCTTGAGGACTCGACTGAATCGCCCGGTCGTGGGATCGTACCACGAATGGTCCGTCACGACGTAGGATTCCGGCGCTGCAGAGAGCTTCAACTGATTGACCTGCAATTGGCCGTCGGCCTTCACCGAACACATCGGCAGCCAGACGTAGTCGGCCTCGGTCGCTTTCTCCGTCCCCGCGCTGGACGCACACACGATGATCTCATTCTGGATGTGGACGATTTGCGTCCCGGCGAAGAGCCTCTCCTCCGCGGCGCAGGCCTTCGCCAGCAAGCTGTAGCCGCCGTCATTCGCAGAGGGAAGCGTGGATAGACCGAAGTATGCGACGGCGATCACCGCAGCCGCCGCCAGAGCGAGTTTCACAATCGAGCTTTTCATGGTTCTGCTCCCTGCAAAGACCCGCCGAATGCTGGGCGGGGTCGTTGTGTCTGATTCCTTCTCTTTGCCTGCCGCGGTAAACAGGCCATCGCGAACCGACTCGTGCAGCGACTCATCCGCCGACAGGCCCTTGCGGCGATCGGCGCAATCGAGCAACTGCTCGATCTGCTTGAGCTCGGCTCGGCACAGATCGCACCCGTTCACATGGGCACGAACCTCGGACCGCTCTCGCTCGGACAATTCCCCGATCGCCAGGCTCACAAGCTGGTTTCTCATGGACTCATGGTTCTTCATGATTCACCTGTCGGATTCAACTGCGATACTCGCTCATCGCACGAGCCAGCTCCTTGACGGCTCGATGCAACGACACACGAACGCTGTTCCGCGAACAACCCAGGATCTCGGCGATCGCGCCATGGTCCAGGCCCTCGATCCGCGAGAGGATGAATACCTCGGCCTGTTGCTTCGGCAGCCTGGCCAAAGACTGGGTGAGTCTCTGCTGGATCTCATCGAGCTGCAGACCCGCGTCGGGATTCGCTCCGACGCCTGGAAGGTCACACTCCTCGATGGACGCGGGCACCAGCCGCCTGGCCCGGGCCAGCTCCAGTGCCTTCCGCACGGTCACCCGGTACAAGTACGCGCCCCAGTTCCTGGAGCCGGTGTACCGGTCCCAGCGCCGCCAGATGGCCAGAAAGACCTCCTGATAGACGTCCTTCGCCAGGTCCGCATCGCGCAGGACCCGCAAGGCGACGTTCAGCACGTCCCGGCCATGGGTGTTCACCAGTTCTTCGAATCGACTGTCGGACAACTCTGGACCGCCTTAACAAACAGTTCCTCGAATTCAAGGCCCGGCTGCGCAGCCGTGAGATCTCTACCTCCATAGAGGGCCCGCCCGTGCGAGCATTACGGGAAAAAAACTGTCGTCTCGCATTCTACCGACCGCAGCGTTGCCCGCGATCGGGCAGGCGGAAGCGTCCAGACACTTCGTCCCCTTCTGCCGGTCCCGCGCACGCCTGTATCTGTTCGGACGCCGCTATCGTCGGGTGCCGCCTGACGGTCCACTGTTGGGCAATGCGATGCCCGTGGATGTCAACGGTTGCCCGGCTGCGCCCGTCCAGGACGTCAGGACTTGGACTTTCTCGGTGAACTGCTCCACCGTCAGATCGCCCTTCGCGAAGGTGTCTACATCGGACTTGGTTGTCTGAAGGACCAGCATATCCGTTGACGCAGCGGACGGCGTGCCTCCCCAGGCGCGAGACAGAGACTGTGTCGGCGTTGTCGTGTAGACAGAACCGCTGTTCCGACAGCGACTTGTGATAACCACGGCAATACGGTCCTGGGCTCCGCGGACGCGGAGGTTCGACGCGTGGCGAAGCGTTCTGACCAGAGCACTCTTGAGGTTCTCGACCTTCTGCGCGTTGTACGCAACAGCGCGAGTATCCGGCTGCTGCTGTGGAGCGCCATTGAGCTCGTCCCTGGTCTGCGACCAGACGGCGTCGCCTGCCGGCTCCGTCTCGGGCTGCTCCTGCTCGTGTGCCGGCCGGACCAGCAGGAAATCCACCTCGATGAAGAACAGGACGCCATACCCGTCGAGGTAGAGTCCCTGGGTCTGCGCGTACCTCTCGAACACTCCCGTCACGTAGGGATCATACATGCCCGCTGGGTCCATTGTCCCCACACTCGGCGAGATGGCCTTGTCAATGATTCGGCACATTACCACCACGTCCTCGGCGACCTGAGCGAGGTTTTCGCGAGACGAGTCCGGCGTGGGCACGACAAAAACCCTCTGCGAGATCTCCGCCCAGCGGTTCCCAGCGGACGTTCTGGCGCTCAGGGCTCGCAGAAGCGACGACATCTCGGCGTCTGCTCGGTTGGTGGAAACGGACCGGGTGGGCGCTGAGGTGAACGCAGCCGCAGGCGCGGATGATCCCGAAGCATTGGTCAGCGTGAGCATCGCGATAGCTGCTGGAATGAATGTCATCATGGTTCTTCTCCTGCATTTCAGACTGCTAAGTGGTCAGTAAGAAACGACTTGCAGACGTTGTTCGAACTGCGTTGGAGCGAGTTGCCCCTTGGCGTACAGATCAGCGTCGGACTTCTTCACGCGAAGGGTCAGGGTGCTGCCGTTTCCTATCGTCGTGGTTGCCGATGCCTCGGTGCGCCCGGCGGTCCCCTGGACCACGATTGTCAGCCACTCATCCGCGTCAAGTCCTCGGATATTCCTGGCGTGCTTCATCGTTGTGGTCAGGGCGCTCTTGAGTGCATCGACCCTCGCGCGGTTGTAGGGCACCGCGGTCTCGTCGTCCCGGGGGCCTGGCGCCCTGCTCGTCTCGGGCTCAAGGATGGATCGTCTGGTCTCGGCCCAGACGACATCGCTTTCATCCTTGGCAGGCTCCTTCTCGGCAGTCTGGGGCGGAGACAGCAACGGGAAGTCCACTCGGACGAAGAACAGTGCCCCATAGCCGGCGACGTACAGCGGCCGAGCGCGACCCGGAGAGGAGAAGAAGGCAGATCCGCCGGCGCCCCACGCGTCGAACTGCATCCGCCGATACAGGTTCAGCGCGTCTGAGTCTGTAGATTCGGTCGAGTTCGCCATGCTCCTCTCGATGATGCGACCCATGATGCTCAGGTCCTCAATGAGCTGGGCCGCCGTCTGGGCGTCCATCTCTTCTGTGGCGGGAATCACCATCGCTGGCTCCGCGATCCAGCCGCGACCTGCCGAGAGGAACGCGATGCCGGTACTCCGACCCGCGCCGGGAACCGTGGAAGTGCCGGACGCAGCGATCACGTTGCTCTGGGCAGAGCCGCGCCCCGCCGCAAGGGCAACAACCATCAATAAGGTCAAGCGGATGCTGGTCTTATGTGAATGGGTCATGGATCAGTCCTTTCATTGGGGTTCTCGATGGATTGGTCACGCTGTTCGTCGAGGTTCTCCGGAAGGACATCGACGAGCAATCGGACAAATCGACGCGTCTCTTCGGTCCGACCCGCCAGTCTGTACATGCCCTCGGCGAATTGTGCTTTGTCCTGAATACGTTTACGCTCAATTTCGGACAGTGCCTGTGCAATTCGGTTCAGGTCCTCCGTTTGGGCGGTGTCGATGCTCTCGACCAACTGGGCCAGCCGGCGGTTCGTCGTTGCGTTCGAGGCCGCCAGCGTCTGGATCGCCCGGCGGTTCAGCTCGTCACGATACTGCTCGGTAAGTTCTTCTTTCACCTTGACATAGGTCGCGGCCAGCGCGAGCTGGTATCGCTGCTCGATGTCGTCGACCACCCTGGCGCGGAGTGCCGGCTCGATGGAGGCTGCCACAGAGGGCACCAGTGCTTCACATAGTTTATCTATATTTACAGACGCTGGCTTGGACAACCTTCCTATTATACAGCCCACTGCAATCAGTGCCGCGGACGCCAGGACCAGCCGGACCGCCCTGCCGATGGGGATCTGTCTGGCGTCCGTCGGGTTGACCTCGTCCGCTTGGGCATCGGCAAGTCGTCGAACAGTCTCCTCGACCACTGCCTTCGGAACCTGCTGCGAAAGCGCATCTCGCTTCAGCCGCTCGACAGCTTCGCTCAGAATGCCGTTGTCTTCATTTGGCTTCATGGGACACCTCGTCTTTCACATCCGTCGCGGTCAGAAGCTCGCGAAGGCGAGCCTTGGCGCGGTGCAGCGACACGCCGACCGCGCTGACTCCGATCTTCAACTCTCGCGCGATTTCCAGGTAGCTCATTTCGTTCAAGTACCTCAGGCAAAACACGTTAGCTTCTTGCGAAGACAGTTGTCCGATGGCGGATCGCAGGCGCTGTGCGCGATCCTGGGCATCGAGCTGCTCGAGCGGATCGGCAACCTCGGCGCCGGGTCCCGGATCGCAGGCGTTCGTCTCATGGCGATCCCGGCGAATCCGCTGGCGCAGGCGGTCGATTGCCCTCGTCGTGGCCAGTCGAGTCAGCAGGCCGGGCAGGTTCCGAACCCGCTGGCGCCGCGAGATTTCCAGCGCTGCGAGGAAAGTCTCCTGGAAACAGTCCGCGGCGTCCGCAGAGTTCGCGAGCAGTCGGTACGCAGTCTGCCACACGAGGGGTCCATACCCTTCGACAACAGTCTTCCAGTCATTCACCTGCAAGAGCGGCCTCACGGGATTCCGATCGTTCCAATTCGTGCGTTCCCCGCAGGGTGTCGGATTCGACGCGCCTCGAATTTCGTCCGAATAGATGTCGATTCGCACGGCTGTTTTATTACATCCGCTGCGACGGGCGCGCACAAGGTGTCCCGATGTCACTGAGTCCAAGAAAACTGCAAGTTTCTTTGCGTCCCGCTCGTTTTTTTCCTTGCATTCGAACAAGGGCGCTGGCAGAATACTCGCGTCAGTCCCATGGCGGTGTTTTTGCACAGGCAAAACGTGGGATCTTAGGGAGGCGTTGAATGACAGGCAGACAAAGGAGCACAAAGTCAGTGGTAAGACGAACTCTGCTGCATGTGCTTTGGGGTGTTGCTCTGTTTGCTTCTTGGGGATGTGAACAGCAGGCCCGTCCGGCCAGGCCCACCGGCGCCGCATCTGCGGTATTGTCCGATCCGACGGAAGCTCAGTTGCTGGCTCAGCTCGATGCGAAGTACGAGAATCCGGTGGTACACTACGAACTGGCCCGCCTGTATCACAAGTCTCAGGTCTGGCTCAAGGCGCGCTTCCACTATGACCTGGCGATCAGTTTCGACCCGGCATACAAACCCGCCCAGGCGGGCAAGGTCAAGCTGTTCGTCGACCGTGGCCAGACGGCCGATGCCGAGCAGTACGCCAACGGGTATATCCGCCAGGCCGCTGCGGGAGGTGTGACCGAGATGTTGCGCCTCGGATGGGAGTTTGAGCAGGTGGGTTTGGACGTCTACGCCTTGCGATGCTATCGACAGGCGGTGGATGGCGCCCCGGACTCGCCCGAGGCCAACCGGCAGATCGGTTTCTATTACGTCAGCAAGGGCGATCAGGCCCAGGCCAAGCAATATCTGATGCGGAGTTTTGAGTTGGACCCCCGCCAGCCGGATGTCGCCGGCGCGCTGGGACGGCTGGGCGTCGTGGTGGAATCGCCGCTCGCGCCGGAGCCGATGACGACAAGACCGAAGTGACAAAGACTGTGAGGTGGGCTTGGCAGAATGCCGACGTGCCGCTCATTTGCCCATCTTCACACGCTGAACCAAGGATTTGACTGCTTTTTCGTTGCCCCGTAGCGAAAGGATGCGCTGCGGGGTTTTTTGTTTCCGGCTTCTGCCCTCGGAGACGACAGATGAATCTCGCCAGGTACTCGGTTGGAATCGGGGATCGCTTTGGCCACCAGGGTGCAGCACAGTTGGCCGCCTTGCTCCAGGCGAAGCGCCGCGGGATCGATATCACACCCGTCTGGAACAAATCGAATCGCGAGCACGGCATCATCGGAACGAAGCCCGCTGACGTTCGCCGAGAGGCAGATGCCGCGGTGGCCACATGCAACTGGAAGGGACCTTACTTCATTGACGCCGACCACATCAGCCTGGCCAACGTGGACGCATTTATCGAAGCGAGCGACTTCTTCACGCTGGACGTGGCCGATTTCGTCGGCAAGCCCGCCCAGCCGGCCGAACTGGAGTCATTTGTCGCCCAGCACAGCGCCCTGCTCGGCAAGCATCGCATGGACGGGATTCCCGAGCCGGTCGAGATCGACGAATCCCGCCTGCGGTCCATCCTGGACAAGTACCTTTTCGCCATCCAGCAGGCAGGCGAGATCTTCCGTCACGTGGAAGCCCGCAGAGGTCCGGGCACATTCGTGACGGAAGTGTCGATGGATGAAACAGATACGGCGCAGACGCCGGTCGAGCTGCTCGTGATCCTGGCTGCGATTGCGGACGAGGGCATCCCCGCCGAGACGATCGCGCCCAAGTTCAGCGGCCGGTTCAACAAGGGTGTCGATTACGTCGGCGACGTGAAGCAGTTCGCCGCCGAGTTCGAGCGGGACCTGGCGGTGATCCGTTTCGCCGCAGACCGATTCCACCTGCCGCACACGCTCAAGCTCAGTGTCCATTCGGGCAGCGACAAGTTCTCGATCTACAAGGCCCTCGGCGCCGCGATCCGGAGATTCGACGCCGGGCTGCATCTCAAGACCGCCGGCACCACCTGGCTCGAGGAGCTGATTGGCCTGGCCTGCGCCGGAGGCGACGGTCTCGCCATCGCCAAAGAGGTCTACGTCAAGTCGCTTGGCCGCATGGCTGAGCTCTGTGGCCCTTACGCGACGGTGATCGACATCGACGCGAAGAAGCTCCCCGCCCCCGACGAGGTCGGGAAGTGGACCAGCGATCAGTTCGCCTCCGCGCTGCGTCACGATCCGGCCTGCCCTCAGTACAATCCCCATGTCCGCCAACTCCTGCACGTGGGCTACAAGGTCGCGGCCCAGATGGGCCCGCGTTTCCTGGCGGCCCTTGAGCAATACAAACCCATCATTGCCGAGAACGTCACCGCCAACCTCTACGAGCGGCACATCTGCCCGTTGTTCCTGGGACGATAGACAGACATCGCTCGCCCAAATTGTGAAGGCATGAACAACATATGATCCCATCGGCCGGCAGGATTGCCACGGGGGCCGTTGGCTTTTATTCTATGGGGAGCATGAAGGATGACGAGCAACTGGAAGGACGGCCTATGTCGAGGACTCTTCTGGTCGTGGCCGCACTGGCCATTGCGACCTGCGGCTGCAAGAAGGACAATGGGTCCAGCGAGGAAAGGAGCCGGGATATGAAAATCTCCGTCAGCAGCTCAGCATTCCAGGAAGGGGGCATGATCCCGCCCAAGTACACCTGTGACGGGAACGATCTGTCCATCCCGTTGACGTGGACGGGCGTGCCCGAGGGGACCAAGAGTATCGCAGTGATCAGCGATGACCCCGACGCCCCGGTCGGGACATGGGTTCACTGGGTGATGTGGAACATCCCGCCCACAGTTCGCGAACTGGCGGAAGGTGTGCCCACGAAACCCCGGTTACCCGACGGCTCGCGCCAGGGCATTTCCGACTTCGGGCGTCCAGGCTACGGCGGCCCGTGCCCACCCAGCGGAACGCACCGGTACTACTTCAAGGTCTACGCGCTGGACGTGACGCTCGATCTGCCCGGCACTACGAGGAAAGCCGACCTGGTCAAGGCCATGAAGGGGCACATCCTCGCGGAAGGCCAGTTGATGGGGAAGTACAGCCGGCGATAGACGATTCCATGCGCCGCGATGCCGCTCGTCTGGTCACATCAGAATCCGGTCAGAGGATCGTGCCCCTCGACGCGGAACGGCGAGGAGCGCCAGCGGCCCTCCGCGGCGTCGTAGTACGGCTCGACGATGGCGTCCGTCAGGACATTGGGATCGGTCTGACTCGGATCGTATTGCAGGCGGACCGCGACCAAGGCGGGACCGGGCGACGTGAGGACCCTGAGATAGCCCGGCACGGCGTACTCGTCGCTGCGATCCAGGAAGAAAACCAACTGTCTTGCGGATCCGCTGCACGTGACGCCTTCGACCATGAGACTATGCTCCGCGACAACGGCGGGACGCTCCACGTCTCGCGCGTTGATGAACGTGGGCAGCGGGACGACGCGGGCGGCCGTGACCGCTGCCGCGACGCAAAGGACGATCGCCGCGGCGATCCACCGGCCGGGATGCTCGATAGGACGTCGATCGAGGAAACGCCACGTGAGGGTCTTGTCCACCGGGCAGACGAGCAGGCACTCGCCGCAGGTCAGACAGCGGGCTTCGCTCACGCTTGCAGATTTCGCCACCTCGATCTTCATCGGGCAGGCCTTGGAGCACCGCCCGCAGTTGATGCAGGTGCCGGCGTCGCGATGGACGCGGGTCAGGCCTACGCGGGAGAAGATATTCAGCACGGCGCCGAACGGACACAGCCAGCGGCAGAAGGGCATGGACACGAATAGTGACGCGACGACGAGCAATCCCAGGACGACGAAAGCAGTCCGGGGCACCGCTTCGTTGGTGCCGGAGCCGATCATGGCGAAACAGGGATCCCCATGGCGGGCGATCAGGTCTGTGGCCGCAAAGGTGCCCCAGAGCACGCCCGCGAGGATGACGTACTTGAGCAGGGACAGGACGCGGTCCACCGCGGGCGCGGGTGAGAGGGGCTTGATGCCGCACTTCTTCGCCAGGCATCGCATCGCCTCCGCGACGGTTCCCACGGGACACATGTATCCGCAGAAGACCCGCTTCATCGCCAGGGTCAGCAGCAGGATCGCCGCCAGGATGAAGAAATTCGAGGCTCCGAGGGCGCAGAGCATCTTGCCGTCGTGAAGATACAGCGACAGGCACTCGACGCCGCCAAAGGGACACCAGACCTCCAGATTCTTCCGGAAGACGAAAACGCCCGTCAGAACCAGGACGAGGAACAGGCCCTGGAAGATGTGTCGTGTATTTCTCACCGTGGCTACGGACCCTCTGGATGCGGAAGCGATCACTTGCTGGACGAGCACTTGCCCTTGAGCGAACAGGAGCTGCAACTGGACCCGCCGGTGCAGCCGGACTGGGCGACCTTGCTCTCCGTGGTCAGCACGGTCTTGAAGGCGGCCTGGTCGTGCAGATCGCGGAAATCCGCACACAGGATGATCATATTCCTGCTGGTAGCCATCTCCGTGGGGACGGTGTGCTCCAGGAACATGCGCAGGCAGTTTAGCGCCTCGTCCACCTTGGCCGACGCCTTGTACACGCGGGCGAGGTCGAACAGGCTGGCCGGCGTCGTCTTGGCGTCAATCTGCAGATTGGCCACTGCGGCCAGCGCCTGGTCCGCCTGACCGGTGTGAGCCAGCACGACAGGGCGCAGGGTCCGCCATCGCGCGGGCACGGCAGCCGGGGCAGCCTGGCTCAGCGACGGAACGAGCGGCTGGACCTGGGCGTCCTGCCCGACCAGAAGGAGCGTCTCGATCTTACGGATCGCGAACGATGGATCGTTGAACTTCGCCTGAGCGGCCTGATCCACTGCCAGGGCGGCCTGGTAATAGCCTTTGCTGTAGTGGTACACGCGGACCGCGTCGGCGTAGGCCTTCCACTTCTCCGGCACGGTTTCGCTGGCCAGCGCCGCCTGCATCTTGGCGACGCTCCGCAGCAGGGCGAACTGATCGCGGTAATATTGAACGGTCGGATTGGCCCGCGCCGCCTGGGCGTAGGCGGTGACCGCAGCCTGGTAGTTCTGATCCGTCTCGATGTACTGCCTGACCTTCTGCTCCAGGGCCAGGGCGTTCGGATCGTTCGGGCTGTCCACACGGACCTCCGCGGCCCGCGCCACGCCGATTCCCATCCCGATTGTCAGGGCGACAAGCACCAGTCTTCTCATGGCAGATCCTTTCTTGACGGGTCTGAATCGCGCGGGATCGCAGCCCTCGACCTGGGCACCAATCCCTCGCGCAACAGTTGTTCCAGCAACGCGTCAGCCTCGGGCCGCTTGCCACAACGATCCAAGGCATCCACGAGCCACAGGGCCGTCTGCGACGGCTCGGCCAGCAACGTTCTCATTGTACCGAAAACCGCCTCGCTTGACGAGGCATTTTTGTTCCTGTTATACGCGACCGCCAGCAAGGCCAACTGGGGAACCGCGGCGAAGCCCGGGAGCCGCCCGTCGTTCACGAGCCAGCGGATGAGGGCCTCGCTGTGGGCCAGGAAGCGATGGACTCGCTCGGGATCGTCGCAGGCCCCGGCCAGGCGGACGAAGTCGATCACATGGACCGGATTGCAGAACTCGTCCAGCTCCGACAGCACGGCGTGCAGGTGCAGGCTGTAGCGGTCCAGATCATCGTGTCGCAGGTAGTAGCCCATGAGGACCTCGCGCAATGCCAGGGCCTCGCGGATGGGCGTGTCCAGCGGACATGGGGCGCGGAAGCGAGACTCCAGGACCTCCACCTCCTTGGAAAGATCCCGCTCGGGCCAGGCACGCGACAGCCATCCCAGACGCATGGCCTCAGACAAGGGATCGAAGGCGACAAAGGGATTGGGTCCCAAGACCGGCTCCAGCAGCGACCGCGCGTGCGGGTCCAGCGCTTGCCAGGCATCCGTGTCGGCGGATGTGGTCTTCAGGTCGTCGCTCGACCGGAGGCCCGCGAGCCATTCGTTCAGACACAGCCATTGATACGCGCGACGGGCTTTCTCAGGTTGTCCCGTCTGTGCGTAGGCCCGCGCGATCCACCGCCAGGCGGTCCAGTCTGTCGATTCCGTCTGGCCGACCAGGGCATCGATCTGTTCTGGCGTCGGCGCCGCTGTTCCCTGGGTCATCAGATGCCATCGCAAGGCGCGGGCCTTCGGGATCTGGGCCAGCCCGCTGCGTTCCTGCTGCTGCAAATCGGCCAGGACCTGCTGGGCCCGACCGCTCCTGACATAGATCGCGGCCAGCCCCTCGGCCATGTTCGTCATGTCCCGGTCCTGTGCCTGCAGGGCCCGCCAATAGCGAGGCAGCTCGTCGGTCATGCTCTCGTCCCGACCCAACAGCGCGCTGACGCAAGTCGAGGACAACAGCGGCGCCTCGAGCCCAAGAATTCCGCCCGGCGAGTCCGGCTTGGGCCATCGCAGGAAACCCGAGAACTGCTTGACGCGGCAGTCCACATAGAACTTGCGGAGCGCCTGTCGCAAGTGGTCTGCGTCGCCGGCCGCGTGGTACAGGAACAGATAGCTGCGGTTCCGCATGATCTCGATCGTGTCCTGGGCGGTGGCGCGGAGGGCCTCCGGAAGCATCCCACAGTGAAGGTGCAGCTCGCTGAGCGCCATCCACTGGGCGGAGGTGCCTTGGCCGGAGCCGTAGAGACGTTTGGCCATGAGATCGGCCAGATCGCGATAGTGCCCGGTGTCGCAATAGAGCTGCCTGATCCGCCGGGAGATCTGAAGGTCGTCCGGCTTCAAGGCGTACGCCTGCTCCATGGACGCGCGAGCCTGGGCTTGGCGCCCTCGCCGCTGGTGGATCAGCGCCTCGAGCAGGCGCCCCTTCGCAGTCGGTCCCATGACCTCCTGCACCGTCTGGACGTCCTCCAACATGGCGTCCAGCGCCTCCGGCGGCAGGACTTCGATCACCTTCTGCAGCATTCCAGTATCGGTATAGGTGATTTCATCCTTGTCGAGCCAGGGATCGACCACGGCGCTGACGAGGGCGACCGCCTGGTCCGTCTGGCCTGCGGCCCTGCGAGCCAGACAGGCCAGGGCATTGACCGCGGGATTGCCGGGCAGGTCTTTCAGCAGATTCTCCGCCAGGGCCAACCATAGCGAAGGCGTGGGACTATCCGGCGGAATGTCCGGCATCTGCGTGCCCCACTGGGCCGGCGGCTGAGACTCGAACAGGCGAATGAACGATTCGGTCTCCGATGGGGTCCACTCGAAATCCGCCTGCTCCAGCAGATCCCAGAGGTACAGTTTGCGTCGCGACTCGGGCTGGCCCTCCGCGGCCTTGCCCAGAATCGCCAATCGCCGATCCGGCTCGATGTACCGCATGATCCCGATCAGACCGGCGGCCTTCGCCTTCTCCGAAGGGTAGTACTGCTGAACGCCGTCGTGAATCCTGGCGATCTCGATCAGGTCGCCCACCTCAGGCTGACTGCCGAACGCGGCCTCCAGCTCGCGGACCAGCCAACGCCGATCCGCAGGCGACAGCAGCGCCCAGGCGGTCCGAGCCAGAACCTGGACGGACGTGCGCCGCCGGCTGGCGGGACGGGCTGCGTTCTCCTGAATCTGTCGGGCGACCAGCCGCTTGACGCGGTCGGAATCGCCGAGGATGTGGGCGATGAGAAGGGAGTTCTGGTCGATCCCGATTCGCTCTCCCCGATCCACGTCGGTCGTGACCTTGCCCGGCAGACGCTCCAACAGACGCTGCGCTTCCTCGCTCCGCCCGACGACCCACGCCCGAATCAGGGCATCGATCACGTTGGGCGCCTGCGACGGGCCGTTCGGATCCTGCACATCGGCCCACGCTTGCAGCGCCTCAGGCCAGCGGCTGCGATCCAGGTCCCTCGCCCAAGTCATCGCCGCGGGGTAGAGGCCCCAGAGACAGCGGTTCTGGACCATGTCGCCGCGCAGATCCGACTCGGGACAAGCGGTCATGATCCGGCGCGCCGTTTCGTCCGCCTGCTCGGCCCGGCCGCAGGCGACGCACAGAGAATCGCAATCTCGCCAATGTTGATACGACAAGGCGGATAAGGCCGTCTTGCCCTCGATCGACCCCAGGATCTTCCCGGCCCACTGGCTGCACAGGTCGCTCAGCGGCGTCTGCGGATTGTCCGTGACCAGCAGTCCCTGCATCGCCATGAGACTGTAGCGGTCGCCGGCGTTGACCTGCTGTCTCTGGCGACTCACCGCCTGGCCCTTGCTGGCGGGGACGGACTCGAGCGACATGGCGCCGAGCGACAGCTCGTACAGCCTGCGATATTGCCTGAAGGCCAACGGCAGGTTGCCGGTGACTTCCTCATACGAAGCCGAACGCATCAGCAGGACCAGGTCGTCGGGCATTCCGCACAGGCACTCGCGAATCATGGTCGCCGCCTTGCCGAACTGCCCGTAGCGGTCGTGATAGTCGGCGATCTCGACGCCCAGCGACGGGTTCTCGCTGAGCAGGCCGTTGTGGCGGAACAGGACCTGTGCCATGGACTCCCGTCCCTGCTCCAGGAACTGCTTGCCCAGGTCCATGTAGAACTGCGGCGGCAGCTCATAGTCCATCGTGACCAGCAGGACGCCCAGGTCGAGCTGGCCCTCGACGTCCCGAGCGCGGGCACACAACTGCTGTGCTTCGCGGATGAAGGCCGCCCGGCGCTGGGGCGCGTGCGGCGCCGCCAGCAGCAGCAGGTCCTGCGGCGCCGGCTGTGCCACCGTGAGATCCTCCAGCACGTCCACCGCCAGGCGGTAGAAGTAGATCTTTCGCGGGTCATCCGCCAGGCGGAGCAGAATGCTCGCCAGCGCGGTCTTGAGCGTCTCGCGATCGGCGTCGAGGTTCAACAGGCCGTCCACCGCGACGGTGAAGACGTCGTCGGACGCGGTCTCGTCAAGCAGTTGGACAAGCCGTCGGATCGCCTCGGCGCCTTCCCCGGCCTCCTGGGCGGTATTGGCCCAGAGAAGCCACAGTTCCGCGTTGTTGGGGTCGTCCTGCAACATGCGATAGTAGGTCTGCGCCGCCTCGACGGTGCGTCCCATCATGGCCAGCACGCCCGCGGCGTATTCCGCGTCCACCTGCTGCGAGCCCTGGGCCGCCGCGATGGCCTGCGACGCCGCGAGGGCGTCCCGCTCGTTGCCGCGCTCCAGGGCAATGACCGCCAACTGCTGCAGGTAGCTCTGCGCGTTGCCCGGATCGATCTCCAGGAGTCGCTGCAAAACCCGGTTACATCGTCCGTATTCGTGACATCGCAGGTAGATGCGCTGCTGGCGGGTCAAGGACTCCGCCGTGTCCCGCCCATAATACTGCTTGGCCAGCTCCACCGCGGAGATCGAGTCGCCCACGGAGACGTACAGGTCGAGAAGCAGGTTGAGCGCCTTGGCGTCGAGACCGCTGCTCTCCAGGCCTTCCTCCAGCTCGACCGCCAGATTCGCGAGCTGACCGGTGCGGGCCCCCAGGTCCAGCAGGCGAGGTTGAATCTGATACAGTAGATGCTCCTGATCGCACTGCGTCCACAGGGTGTGCCAAGTCTCGTAGGCAGCGGGCAAATCCTGTTTCTTCTCGTGGAGCCAGGCGATCCGCATCAGCACGTCGTGGGCCTCGGTGCGCTGGCACAGGCTCTGATAGAGGGCCATCGCCTCCGGATACCGTGCCAACTGCTCGTAGACCTGGGCGACCTCGAAGAGCTGCTTGTCGTTGAGCGACAGGTGGCCGGCCATGTCGCGCAGCATCGTCGCGGCTTCCTCCGGCTGTCCCCGCCGGATCGTCAGTCGCACGCGGAACAGACCCGCCTCATAGGCGTAATCCGGATGGTGCGCCACGACTTCGCCGGCGGCCTGGAGGGCCAGGTCGTAGAAGGCCATCTGCTCGGCCTGCTGGGCCAGGAACAGCAGGCCCGACGGTCCGGTGCCGGCGCGGATCAGACGCTCCATCTCCGCCCGTCCCAGATCGCGGTCGCCATTGAGCAGGTGAAGCTTCACCAGCGCCGCGCCCACCCCGGGATCGGAGGTGTGAGCGGAGGCCCGCTCGAGCAGAGGCCGGGTCTCGCTGGTCCGCCCGTCGATGAAGGCGAGATTCAGGATCTCCCGCGTAACCTCCAGCTTGAAGTCCTCGCGGAAGCTGTTCGCATCGTACACCCGGTCGTGCAGAGCCATCGCCCGCGCCAGGTCTCCTTGCAGGCCGTAGGCGAGCAGCAGGGCTTTGATCTGGTAGGGCACCAGCGACGCGCCGCTGCCCAACGCCTGCTCCACGTCCGCCAGACATCCGGCCTTCTGCGCCGTCAGAAGCAGCCAGGCCAGCACGTACTTCTGGTCCTCTTCCGTCTGGGCCAGGGGTACGGCCGCTCGAAGGGTCTCGTAGGCATCCGAATGCCGCTCCAGTTTGTACAGGGCGTAACCCCGCTGCAAGACCCCGGCGAAGTCGGCTGTTGGAAGGCTGTCGGCCTGGTTCGCATCCCCACACAGCAACGCCAAGACAGGATCGCCGGTCGGGCTCGCCTGGGGCAAGCCATTCAGCCGGCTCGTGACATAGGCGAGATTCGGGTCCTGGGCCGCCTGCGACCGCGCGGCCGGGAGCAGCACAACGAACCAGACCGCCGCCGCAGCGACGCGGCGCATCCATCCGTGCGGCAGACGACGCACGATCACGTGGGTCAGCAGGCACAGCAGCGCCAGCAGCAGGGCATGGACCCGCAAATCGCCGGTCCGTTCCGGCGGCTGTGACAAGGCGGGCTGTCCCGCCGCGGCCTGTATGCGATCCAGCAAGGCCGTATTGGTCCGGCACGCGGACAATTCCGGCGTGGGCTCGATCACGAAGGCGCCGCGCGCCAGGGTCTCGCCGGAGGTCGTGTTCAAGGTCGCACGGTAGAACCCGTCGGTCATATCGCGGGCCTGCGCCGCCCAGTGCCGCCCATCCACGCGAACCGGAGAAAGAGCCTCCGCATCGCGTCCCTGGCCTTGAAGGACCAGTTGCAGATCTTGAGCCTGGACGTCCGGCCCGGACGAGATCGTGAAGAAGACCCGGTCGTGTACGACCCGCCAAGCCAGGTCCCAATCGGGCCGGCGCGGCCGATAGAGTTTGCGGCATTGATTGACCACCAGGTCCGCCCAGGACTGGCCTGCAGCGCCGTCCCGGACCGGACCTTCGGCTGCCAGGAGGTCCACGCTCCAGAAAGCGACCTGTCCGAGGCCATATTGCCAAAGGCTCAGCAGAGGCCGGCCGCTGCCCAGGGTCAGCGGGACCTGGGCCGCAGGGCGAGGACTGACCGCCAGCATGTCGGCCGGCGGAGTCAGCGAATCGACCGTGACTCCCGACAGCACGCTGGACGCGAACACCGATGCCACCGGCGTATCGTTCTGCTGCTGCGGCGCACCGGACTTGTTCTGGACCGACTTGAAGTTCAGGTCGGGCAAACGGAAGCGGTCGCCTGCGTGGAAGAACGCGCCGCGACCCCATTGGGACAGGTCCGCCATGAACCCGGTATGCGCCGCCGGACCGACCAGGACAGTGGACACCGCGATGTTGTCGCCGGCGATCTTGCGGAGCACGGACTCGTAGTCCCCGCTCTCCACCCCGGCGTCCGAAACCACCACGATGTGCTTGGTCGTGCTGCTGGTGTTGAGCAGCGCGTAGTGCGCCTCTTCCAGGGCGGGCAGGATGATGGTCCCGCCGCCGGCGGTCAGGCGGTTCAAGGCCCGGTTGATATCCAGGCGGTTGGCGGCGGACTGGATGGGCGCCGCCCAGCGCCTGGCGCCGTAGAACTCCACGATGCCGACCTTGTCGTGCCCGTTGAGATGGCTGATGGCCATCCGCGCGATCTCCTTCGCCAGTTGGATCCGCGCACCGGTCATGCTGCCCGAGGTGTCCAGGATGAAGACGACCGTCGTGTTGGGATTGGATTGCTTGCCGTACTGGAGGGGCTTGACCGGCAACAGCTCGGCCAGGTCGCTGCCCTCGCTCAGCAGCGCGTCGCGGATCAAGGTCGGCCCGGGCAAGACCCACAGACCCACACCCCGACGGACCCGCTCGCGGATTCGCGTCACTTGCTCGGCCGTCAACTGATCGGGCCCTGCGTCGGCGACGATCAGCAGATCCGCCTGTCCCAGCGCGTCATCCCCCGTCCAGGGGACCACGCGAGCGGCATCCTGCAACCATCGTCCGAGCGTGGCCACGGAAGCTTCGTCGGTCGCGAGCACCGCGGCCAGGGGCTTGGGCAGGATCGGTACGCTCAGACTCCGTCGGTTGTTGTCCGGTCGCGTGTCCTGCGCCGCCGACACGACGACCTCGTAGGACGTGACATCTGCCTGTCGTGTATCCAGGGCAAGCTCGCGCGTCTGGACGCCGGGCGTCACGTTCTCCGTCAGCGTCCGGCGTTCCCCGGTCGGGACGTGCGTCGCTTCGATCCGGACCGGCCCTTCGACAGAGCTGTCCAGCGTAATCGTGAGCGAGGCGTTCTGCCCCTCGTGGACTGCCGAGGGGGCCGTCAGCGAAGTCAAGACCACCTCCGGCCCGGTCTGGACATCGAGGCCGACGATCTCCAGGGGGATGCCCAGGGCATCCAGCCCGAAGGCCGCCTGCTCGGCCTGGCCGCGGGTCTCTAGTCCGTCGGTCAGGAGCACGATGCGCCCCTGCTGCTTGATCTGCGCACGGGCATAGAGCAAAGCCGCCTCCAGATCCGTGTTCTCGAAGAAATCAGGCTCCCGTCCGGACCCGCCCAGGCGCTGAGCCGCAAGGGCGCCGGCTTCCAGGTCACCGAGCCCTCCTGCCAGCGGGATCGGATACGCCGCGAAACCCACCGCCTGCCAGTCGGTCCGAGGGGGCAGACCTGCCACACGCCCGCGGACCTCGCGAGCCGCAGCATCCAACTGCCCATCCGATACGCTCGATGAGAGATCAATCAGGAACACCATCGTCTCCCCACGCGGGGAGCGGACCCGGTAGGGACCGGCCAGGGCCAGCACCAGGGCGGCCATGCCCGCGAGACTCAAGACGATCAAGATCCGCTTTCGCAGACCCGGCGCCGCAGCGCCGCGCCAGTACGAGAAAGCCAGGATCGGCAAGACCAGGACGAGCGTCCACAACAGGGCAGGATGTTGCAGGTGGATCATCAGACGATTCTCCCCCTGCCATAGCACATGAGTTCGCACAGGGCCATGAGCAACGCGACCCACAGGATGCCCCGCGCCAGCGGGAGGTGAGTCCGCACGGCAGGCAGTGCCTGGGCAGTCTGCGCGTCCGCCGCGGGCGAGGTCAGATCGCTGTAGCGCACCCCGGACCAGTGGGACAGGCCTGTGTCTCTGGGCCCATTTGCCGCGGGATTCAGGACCGCGTCGAGAATGACCGGGCACTGAGGCTGTTTCCAGAAGGTCGCGCCGTCATCGAACAAGGACGCCGACAGCGTGACCACCGTTGGGACTGTGTCGGACCGCACGGCCAGGGGCTGAGTATCCGCAGTGGACAGCAGCACGACGGCCGAACCGCTCTCGGCAAGCGGCGACACGTTGGGACCGAGGAACAGGTCCGTCATCCAGGCCCGGCGCAGGTCTTCGTCCGGGCACAGGGCCGCAGTGACCTGCACAGGACCATACGCGCCTGTTTCCCGCGCTTCGCTCCGGGCCACGGAGACGCAGACATCCGCCTCAGCCGCCGCGGTCGCGCGCTGGTACGCGGGATTGGCCGAGACGACCGCCTGCAGGGCCAGCGGCGCATCATCCGCAAGGAACACCCGGCGCCGTTGCCACGTGGGCGGCGCCGCGTGATTGTCCAGCGTGTAGGCCTCCTCGCGGTCCGCCCGCACGGAGAGAAACGCGATCTGGTCGGCGCCGAAGACGAAGTCGTACGATCGCATCTGCCCGGCGGCCAGGGACACCGGCAACGTCTCTCCCGGCTGCCCGTCGTGCAGCACGGTGAGCGTTGCCCGGCAGGGCTCGCTGCCCCAGTGGGCGAGCCACACCTTGAGTTGATATGTGCCGTCGGCCATGGGCGCGATCTCCGGCGGCAGCACCGCCAGATTGTCCACCTTCTCGGCCACATTCAGCACAGTCAGGTGCGATCGCAGGGACGCGGGCACGTCCCAGCCGGCGGGTGAATGATCGGTCAGAACCAACACACCGGTGCGAGGCTCGCGCCGAACCAGCGTATCCGCCAGCGTCAGCGCCTGCTCCATGCCTGGACCGTCGGTCTGGTCGGTGCAGGTCAGACGCGCCAAGTGATACAGGGATTCTGCCTTGGGGTCGTCGGCGCCCGCCAGGACGCTGGCCGTGTGATCCACAGAGATGAGCGTAACCCCAACGGGACCGGCCGCTCGACCCAGGAAGTCTCGAGCCAGAGTCCGGGCGCGGACCAATCGGCAGGAGTCCGCGTCGCACGGCAGTCTCATGCTGGCTCGGCGGTCCACCACGACGACCCAGGGACGCGGACCCCAGTCGCCCGAGAAGGCGGGCTGCAGCATCCCCAGGATCATCAGTCCCGCCAGGCTGCACAGCAGCAGCCAGGTCAGCGGATGGCGGAGCCGGCCGCCCAGCGTGTCCTGGCGGTGCTTTCTCAGGGCCGCCGACCAGAATCGCAGAGCCGGGACCACGACACGCCGATAGCGCCGGTGCAAAAGGTGCGCCGCCGTCAGGACGGCCACCGTGCCCGCGGCCAGAGCCAGGGCCGCTGTCGGAGAGATGCCGTGGAATGTCACCGTCGTTCCTTTCTCATAGGTTCAGGACTCCGTTCGGCGCCAGCGATTCCATCTGGCGGTGCAACGGATCGTCGCAGGCGACCTCCAGGTAGCGGCACGCGCACCGCTCGGCGTCCTGTCGCAGGCCGTCGTAGTACTGGCGATATGCCTGCTGATACGCGGCGATGACCTGGCGATCCACGGTCAGCGACGCGGTCCCTGCGGATTCGGCTTCGACGAGGGTCAAGCCGCCCTCCAGAGCCGGTTCCACTTCGGCCGCACAGGTCGGATGGATCAGGACCGCACGGTGGCTCAGGTCCCCCAGGCAGGAGGCCAAGCCTGCGTCTTCATGGTCGGTCAGGAAGTCCGACAGCACGATCAGGTGATCCCTTCGCGAGCTGGCGTAGCAGAACTGGCGGACCTCATCGACGAGCGTCAGCACACCTCCCACGGGCAGCGCCTCGATCGCGCCCTGGCACGTCTCCCATTGGGTGGCCGCGGAGAAGCGACGTCGCAGGGATGGATGTCCGACCGGGTGCAGGACGACCTTGGCGCCGTTGTGCAGGAGGCAGAAGGCCAGTGCGGCGCAGAGCCGCTTGACCACCCGCGGCTTGTCTTCGCCCAGGCACGCCATCGAAGCGGACAGGTCCATCATCAGGTGAATCGCGACGGTCTCGTGCTGATCGTACTTGCGCACGACCAGGCGACCGTCCTTGTGGAAGTGAGTCCAGTCCACGTGGCGGATATCGTCGCCCGGCTGGAAGAGCTGATAGTCGGCGAATTCCAGGCCCAGTCCCTTGTCGCGCGAGCTGAAATCGGCGGGGCTCTGCCGCCGGGGGCGCATCAGCAGCCGCAATCGCAGAGGGGCCAGGCCGTAAAGTTCGTGTTCGTCCAGCAGCATGGTCGCCTCACGCGGAATGTCCGGTCGTCGGGGTGCTCTGGAGCACCGCTTCGACCACCTGATCCTGAGTGATCCGCTGGGCGGCCGCCCGGTAGCTCAGCAGTACGCGGTGCCGCAGGGTCGCCAGGGCCACGGACTGGAGGTCCTTGCAGGAGACCGAGGTCCGCCCGTCCAGGAGGGCCTTGACCTTGCCCATCACGACGAGCGACTGCACGCCGCGAGGACTGACGCCGAGAGCGACTGCCTCTTTGACCAGGTCCAAGCTGGTGTGTTCCGGCTGCGTGGCCACCACCAGGCGCACGGCGTAGTCCAGGACCGGCCGGCTGATCTCGACCTGGCGGACCCACCGGCGCATCGTCAGGATCTTCTCCCCGCCGACCACGGCCTGGATCGCAGGAGACGTGACGCCCGTCGTGTTGTCGATGATCGCATGATAATCGCCAGGGTCCGGATAGCGGACCAGCAGCTTGACCATGAACCGGTCGATCTGGGCCTCGGGCAGGGGATAGGTGCCCTCCTGCTCCACGGGGTTCTGCGTCGCGATGAAGATGTTGGGCTGCGGCAGGGGCACGGTCCGCGTCCCCACGGTGACCTGGCTTTCCTGCATGGCTTCGAGCAGGGCCGACTGGGTCCGCGGCGTCGCCCGGTTGATCTCATCGACCAGCACGAAGTTCGACACGACCGGACCCTGCTGGTAGGTGAGCTGGTGCCCGCCGTGATCGGTCTCGATCAGGGTCATGCAGCCGACGATGTCCGCGGGCATCAGGTCGGGAGTACACTGAATCCGCTCGTAGCCGAGCTGCACTGCCTGCGACAGGGTGCGGACGAGCATGGTCTTGCCCAGGCCGGGAACGCCTTCGAGCAGGACGTGGCCGCCCGCGAACAGGGCCGACAGCAGGTCATCAACCAGCGCTCCCTGCCCGATGAACTGGGTGCGGACCTGATCTCTGAGGGTGACGAAGGTCTCCTTGAAGGCGTCGATGGCCGCCTGGCCTTCCTTCCATTCTTCGGGTGTGCACAACGACTCTTGCATAATAGCCCTTCACTCTGATTGCTGGTTGGACTCGGATTCTCGCAGGTTCTGATAATATCGGCCAAGCACGGCTTGCCACGCTTCGTCGGGGGCATACCGTCGGACGTGGCCCTCGTGCCCGGGCCCTGCGGCCTCGACCACGGACCGCGACTCGGTGTCGCTGGCCCCGAGCGGCATGGCTCGCGCCTGGGACTTGGACTTGCCCTGCTGTTTCATACCCTTGACGTGGACGGGCACCGGCAGGCCGGACAGGATGGTGGCCGTCGCGCGGGACCTCTTCAAATCGCTGGGACCGCCGCGACCCTCGGGCGGCAGGTCGCTCTTCTTCCCCGACAGGCCCAGCTCGCGAGACGGCGCCCCGAGCCGGTCGGAGAGCAGGGGCTGGCCGCCCGTGCCCGCCAGGGCCCGCTGTTGCTGTTTCTCCTGGCGAAGGTCGTCCTGATTCTCCTCGTCCGAATCGGGGTCGGTCTCGCCGGACAGCAGACTGGCTTTGAGTCGCGATTCCGAATCCGGAGCGCCGCTGCCTCCGGCCCGCTGGCGGGTGTGAGTTGGGTTCGTGGAGGACTCCTCTTCCGCAGATGGCGGCGAAGCAGGATGCGCCGTCGCTCGCGGCGTCGCCGATGGGCGACTGTCGCTGGGCGGCGTCTCCTGCGGAGAGGCGGCATTGGCCGACGGGCTCTGCGCGGAGAACGCCTGACGCGTGGGACCGGCTTCGTTCTGGGAGGCGCCCGTCCTGGCCAAGCTGGTCGGCAAGACGGCAAGGAGGGCCTCCTGGGCCTTGGTCTGTCGTGAGGCCGAGAGTGCCTGGATCGCCGGGCGGGACACGGACGGGGGCTCTGCCTGTTCGCGCTGAGCCTGCACGAGCGCCGTGGAGGCGTCCGTGGAAGCGGGCGAATCAGCAGATGCTGTGCCGACGACTGTCACGACCTCGCCGCCGGCGCGAGGGAGCAGGACCACCACCGCTGCCAGGAGCAGAGTGGCCAGTAGCCCCATGCCGATCCGGCTGCCGGCAGGGGAGGGTGCCGCCAAGCCAAACGGACGATTCCTCCCGGCCTTTAGGGCCGTGACCCCGCGTTCGACAGCCATCCGGGCAAAGATCGAGTTGCGATTCTGCCCAGCCAGGTCGTAGGCGGTAACGATCAGATCGTGAGGGTTGCCCGCGCCGTCGAGAACTTCAGCCGCGTCCTGCCAGGAAGGCCTGTGGAGGAGCAGCCGGCCGCACTTGAGGATCAGACAGGCTGCGGCGCTCGACAGCGCAGCGCCGACGATCATCGCCAGTTGCCATCGGGTGAGCGCCCCCATCGGGCGGACCAGCAAGCCGAGCAGCAGGGTGACGCCCAAGGTCGCCGGCGTCACAAGCGACCCGAGGACCAGGGCTTCCCGCAGGCCTCGCGCCAGGCGCAGGCGGCCCAGGCGGGCCCTGGCCGGGCCCAGCATCGCCTGCATCTGTTGCATTACCTGCGTGTTCGACATCGTGAATCCTTATAACGGCGCGGTCCCCACGGCCAGCACATTCCCGTCCCTGTCGTAGAGCTTGACCAGGACCGAGCAGCGACGAACGTCGATGTAGGTCGGGATCGTCCGGTAGGTGATCCCGAGTTCCGACTCGATCCGATGGGCAAAGGCCTCCTGTTCGGCAAGCACAGCTTGCGGGTCCAGAATACCGGCCAGACGTCCCGGTGTCCGCTGAAGGTCGTTCTGCGACAGTTGGCCGCGGACGACCGGGCCGTGCAGCCAACATTGGTTGGCCGAGTTCAACAGGACCGCGGATTCCACGCAGAAGACGTCCGCGCGGTTCACGTCGGCCTCCAGGGCATCGGGCCAGACAACAGCGATCTCGCGTTTCTCCTCGGGCGCGGGCTCGATCTCGACCGCCACGTGCTGCAGCGTCGTACCAGCCTCCGCCCGGGTCAGGGCAGTCAGAACACGGTTCGGGTCGCTCAGATCCTGCTCCGTCAGGGGGACAGCTCGGCCGTTGAGCAGGACGGTCGGCGTGCTCTCGATCCCCAGGCGCTTGGCGACCTCGACCGTCGCGGCATTGGCCAGCGGATCGGGGTCCGGGGCATTGATGTGATAGCACAGGACGAGGACCCCTTCTTCCGCGAGGGCTCGCAGGGCCAGATTGACCGCTGTGGTCTTGGCGTTGTCCGCGCACATAAGGGCTTCGACGAGTGTGTCGGGCGGATGCCGCCAGCGGCCGGCGAGATCGGCCGGGCTGTACGCCGGGATGTGGCCCTCCAGGAAGTCCTGGGCGTCTTGCACGGAGAAATCCTGCCGCAGGTTCGGGTCGTTGGTCAGGCGCTCCAGGGCTGCGATGGCCTCGCTGACGGGCTTGTCGCCCATGCCGGCCCGGAGGTAGCGGGACCATGCCCGCACCTTCTGGTCTTTGGCTTCGTAGTAGCGTCCCATCCAGTAGTTGTAGAGGGGGTTGTCCGGCTGGCCGAACAGGGCGGACAGCAGGTGTACGCGGGCCTCTTTGAGGTCGCCTTTCGCCAGGGACAGACTGCCGCGACGGACCTCGATGTCACGTGCGATCAACGCGGCGTCCGTGGTCTGCTGGGCGCACTGGCTCGCCTGTTCCAGGAGCAGGGCAACGTGGTCGAGCCGGTCGTCCGACCCACTGCTGAGCGTGTCGGCCAGCGCCAGCAGCTCCGCGGACGCCTCCTTGGGCGGGACGGTCTGCCGCAGAGATCGAGCCGCCTGCTGGAGCGAGTCCGCAGACGCCGACGGGTCCTGCACGCGGCGCGTCAACACCGTCAGCGACGCTTCCCGAGCCAGGCGGGACTGAGGATGCGCCGCGAGGTACTGTTCCATGCCCTCGACGTCGTCTTCGGCAAAGGCCATGAAGTACTGCTGCTCGCCCAGGTCCGACTGCCGGTCGAGTTTGGCCTGGAGCCGGATCGCCTTCTGCAGAGGATCGATCTGGATCACGAAGTCCTGCCAGAAGCTGTTGCCGATGATCGCGTCGCACTCGACGAGCTGCTCGCTGAGTCCTTCCACCGGACGGATGGCGGTATATTCGCTGAGGTTCAGCGTGCCCAGGGTGCATCGGTCGAAGTTGCCGCCGGGTCGTTCGGCCAGAGCGGCGCAAATCCCGTCGATGCGGGTCTCGTAGCTGGCTGTGGTGAAGCCCGCACGCAGCTTGTAGTCGGCCATCGGCTCGATCGTGGTTCGGTACTGGCCCGAGGCATCGGTGTACCGGATGGTGTGCCAGGCATCGTCCGCGTCGGCCATGGGACCGAATATCAGACGGCCCTCGCGGATGTCGAGTCGGATCCCCGCTTCGCCGAACGCCGTGAGACCCACCATGCCCCAGACGGGGATCTCCTCCAGTTCCGTCGCATATCGAGTGGTGAATTCCTTCAGGTTGCCGAGGTCCGCCTTGCGATACGCCTGATCGGCGAGCTTGCCCTGCGACTGGAAATCGAGGGTGACGACCGCGTCGGGGGCCAGACTCAGGATCGTACAGGCGTCCTGGTCGAGGACCACGCCGTAGGCGCCGCCCAGGTTAATCACGAACTGGGCGGTGACGTTGTCCTGGCCGGCCGACAGCGTACAGCGGGCGCACAGCCGGCCGCCCACCAGACGGACAGGGATCGTCCCCCCCGCCCAGGTCCGCACCGAGCCGAGCAGGAGGATTCCCGCGATGCACAGGATGGATCGTTTCAAAGCAAATCAGAAAAACAAAGGATAATCGAGATCAGTTCTGGTCCTGCCATTGTTCACGGCGCGTCGCCACGTGCGAATCCGCGTAGAGGATGTTGAAGAAGCAGAACTCGTAATCTGCGTTGCTGGTATTGCTATTGTGGGGCATCAGGCGTTCTTCCTTGTCGATCAAGAACCCGGTGACAGGGCCCGGCGCCCGCACGCCCGGCGTGTACGGCTTGTACATCCAGTTGTCCCACACCATCCACGTGCCGCTGTAAAGCTTCATCTGGAAGGTCTTGGTCTTCTCGAGCATGGCAGCAATGCTGAACGCATAGGTGTTGCCCAGCTCCCGCATCCACTTGTGCGGCTGGGCCGGGCAACGCCAGACCTTGCTGTTGCCTTCGAGCACGTGGGTCTTGTCCAGGATGCCCGCCAACCCGTATTTTTCGGGGAGCCCCCGGGGATCAAAAGGGTTCTTGTACCCGGGGGCCGCCCGAAAGTTGAAACCACCCAGAACTTCCTTGCTCGGAAACTTGTCGTCGAAATCCGAGGCGTACATGTGCATGGCCAAGCCCACCTGCTTGAGATGCGCCGTGCAGGCGGTGAGACGGGCCTGGTCGCGAGCCCGCTTCAGGCTGGGCAGCAGCACGGCCATGAGCAGCGCAATCACCGCAATCACGACCAGCAGCTCGATCAGCGTGAACGCATCGCGTCGCTTCGTTCTGGAAAAAACTGACATCGTTGCTACCACTTAATTGGCACAGGTTCCCATATTAGCGGTCAACAGAGCCAGGTCGTCCGCATCGACATCGTCGTCGAAGTCGAAATCGCCCTGGGACCAGTCCATGCCCGTGGCGGTCCCGACGTTGGCCTGGACGATGGCCTCGTCGGCGGCATCCACGCAGCCGTCAAGATTGGCGTCGCCCGGCAGCACGAACTGATGGAGGATCGCCATGTCCTTGTCCGTCACGCACGCAGCGGCCAAGCCCGTCTTGGCGGTATTGATCTCGCTGCTGCCGTTGAGGTCGCATTCGAGATAGTCCAGGTAGGCCTGGCCGTCGGCCATGACCGGGAGCGTCCCGGCGCGGGTCTTCTGGATCTGCGTCTTGAAGAAGTTCATGTCCGCCAGGGTGATGACGCCGTCACAGTTGAAATCCCCGGTCGGATACACGTCCACGCCGGCCACGCACTTGCCTGCGGTGGACATGAACATCAACTGCGGGATATCCATGCCCGGATCGTTCGGATCGTCGGCATTGAGCGGGATGTGGATCGTGCGGACCTGCAAACGCAGATAGGCCGTGTTCGTCGAGGTGGACCCCAGCGACTTGTTGAAGGCATAGGACAAGGCCCGATGCGCGACCGCCGCCAGACGGCCCTTCGTGTCGTACTTCAGCAGCACGTACGGCTGGTTCATATACGTGTAGATCGTGCCGTCCGCGCCGGTGGCAATGGACCAGGCCTGCGGAATGTTCTTGTAGTCGTTGTAGTTGGGCTCTGCGATCTCCAGCAGATCAAAGACCTGATTGGCGTCCAAGGCCACGTAGACCTGGGGATTATCCGTACCGTCGTCCACGAGGCAGCTCAGGCCGCCGGCGTTGCCCGTGATGTCGGTCGAGTTGAAGAGCACCTGATCCAAATTGGGATCGCTGTACTCCACCCCGGTCAGATTCCGCACGCCGACGGGCAGGACGGCCGGCTCGGAGCTGTTCTTGACGTATTGGGCGTCACTGTTGTCGAACAGACGCTTGACCGTCCTGGTGGCCAGTTCCACGGACCAGACCCCGCCGACCTCGTAGGAAGCCGCGGCCATCGAGACGAAGTAGACGTGCGACCCGTCACTGGCGAAGGCTGCCTGGCGGGCGCCGACCTGATCGCTATTGATATTGACCGTCTGCGGTCCCAGGCCGATGGCATCCGCCACAGCCTGTTGCGTGAGCAGAGCATTGAACGCGTCGTTCCAGTTCGTACGACCGATGCCGTACTTGGTCCCGAAGATGGCGGTCTCGAGGAGGCCGGAATCCCACTCGGCATTGTCGCGGTCCGGCTGCTTGGTCGTGGGGGACCAGATCTCGCGGAAATCCCAGGTGATCATGCGCTTGTTCGTCGAGGCGTCCACCGCTTTGCCCATCGCGCTGATAATGGCCAGCTCGCCGGCGCCATAGGAGTAGCCGTTGACCGTGACCGGCGCGGGGTTGATGATCATCCCGCTGGGCGTACAGGAGACCGGGTTGTCGGAATTGAACTTGCCGCCCTCGACATCGACGGAACTGGCGATCCGCAGCAGGTCCGACTCGGTCGCGCACTGCCAGGACTTGCCGTTCTCGGCGTCCAGCGGATATTCCACGTACAGGGGGAACCGCTGATCGGCACTGACGTAGCAGCGGATGCCCAGATTGGTCCCGTACGTCGAGATGTAGAACCGGTCGTCCGATTGCCGGTAGCAGAACGCCCCGATCGTGCCGCCCATCAGCCCTTCATAAGTCACGTGATTCTCCGGGACCAGCACCTTCATGCGGACCGGGCCCCCGATCGCCGAAGCGCCCGCCGCCAGCACCAGCGCCAATCCGCACATCGCCATTCGCACCCATCTGTCTCTCTTCATCATCTTCTCCTTCCTCATCTTTGTGTTATATCGGGTCGAGCCACCCCAATCGAACCGACCGTTGGATAAAACACCGCCGTGCGATGCCAAACGCCATAACGCGAGAACCCACAACTTCTCAGTATCAACCAAGATACAGGTTCCGCCAGCGAAAATCAACTTTGTTTTGGCCCAAATACGACTGACCGAGCCCGGGTGTCCGTGCAGACTTCCGGCCGTCGGAGCCCCTCCGATCCGGACTTGTCCTGTACGCAGGCAGTCCGTAATGACGCCTTGAGGCGTTATCTTCCTCGGCCCAGAGGATATGCCCTTACGGGCACACTACGAACAGGCCGGCGCTCGCCATGACCACCTGCCGGCCGGTTTCTTTTCACAGACACGAACCCGCCCGCGCACACCGCCTGCGGACGGGCGCGCCCAGAACTCCGTCGATCTCGAACCGACCCTACTCGGCCCGGCCCGTCAGTTGCGGGTCCTTGGTCGGACCGAAGCTGACGTTCGCTTCGCCGTCGTACTGCACCTCCCGGCCCTGGAACTTCAGGCGGAGCGTGAAAACGTAGGGGGTTTCGTAGAAACAGAGCTTGGCCGTGAAGGTGTCGTCTGCGGTCCATCCTCCGCTGGCGGCCATGGGCTGCTCGGGCAACTGGCCCCAGGCGATCCGGGTCTTGTGCCATACGCCGGGGGCACAGGCGATCCGCTGCTCAACTCCGTCGAGCTGGACGACGAGAGTCACGGCGTCGTCATTGCCGGCGCGATCCAGCGTGACCGCTTCCAGTTTGCGGTCGTTGGCCGGGAACACGAACTTGGTTCCGAACACGTTGGGACCGGAGGAGGCGCCTTCCTGGGGACGCAGGGACAGGCTCCTGAGCTTCTGAGCCAGCTTCTTCGCCGCCGCTTCATCGGGCGCCAGGGCCGACGGCTTCATCGCAGGCAGCAGCTTCTCCCAGATCAGGTTCAGCACCGCCTGCATGTCCCGCACGCCGCTGGTGATGGCGATCACCGCGTCCTGCTCGGGCATGACGATGCAATACTGGCCGAACGCGCCGTCGCCGCGATAGGCGCCGTGGCGGCATCGCCAGAACTGATAGCCGTAGCCCTGGTCCCATTCGCTGTTCGGGCTGCTGCCGTTGGAGGTCTGACGCGCGGTGGCCGCGTCGATCCACGACTCGGGTACGAGCTGCCTGCCCTGCCATTTGCCCTTCTGGAGGTAGAGCTGGCCGAAGCGGGCGATGTCCTCCGTGCGAACGCTCAGGCCGTAACCGCCGGCGGAGATCCCTTCCGGACTCATCTCCCAGGTCGGGTGCTCGATGCCGAGCGGCTCGAACAATCGCGGCGTGAGATAGTCCAGAACCGTCTGGCCGGTCACCTTCTGGACGATGGCCGAGAGCATGTAGGTGGCGGAGGTGTTGTACCAGAAGTGCGTCCCCGGCTTGAACGGGACCGGGTGCGCGAGGAACGCCTTGGTCCAGGACTGATCCGCAGGTCGCGGCGGCTCTGTCTGATGTCCCGTGGACATACGCAGCAGGTCGCTGACTCGCATCGCCTGGAGGTTGCCGCTCGGATCGGACGGCGCGCGGTCGGGGAAGAACTTCAGCACCTCGTCGTCCACGCTGAGCTTGCCCTCCGCAACGGCCAGTCCGACCGCGGTCGAGGTGAAACTTTTGCTCAGGGAGTACAGCATGTGCGGCGATTCGGGATTGTATGGCGACCACCAGCCCTCCGCCACGACGTGGCCGTGACGCAGAAGCATGAAGCTGTGCATCGCGTCGATGCCGGAATCGGTCGCTTCGACGAAGGCCAGGACGGCCGCGGAGGAGACGCCCTGCGCTTCGGGATTGCTGCGCGGCAGGTCCGACCCGATGCAGACGGTGCAAGATCCGACGATCAGTGCGATGGTGGAGAAAATCTTCATGCCTGTCACCTCTTCCCTTTTCCGTTCGATTGTCTGACCCTTCGGCCCGTCGCCGGGCCGATGGCATGATTGTAGCGCCAAGACCGGCGTAAGGCAATTGGCAAGCCGACTCCGCCTGCATGACCCTTGTTGCGACGTTTGGACTTCCGCCTTCAGGCGGGTCGGACCGCGTGAACGCGGAACTCCGAACGGCTCCGCTCCGTAGTACGCCGTCCACGGTAATCTGGGGACCGTCCAAGTCTGTGTCGAGGGCATCTTGCCCTCGAATCGCGGGCAGGATGCCCGCGACATGTTACGCGAATCGTGCCCAACATTCTAGGATGGACGGCGTAGTCGGGTGCGTACCGCGCACCATATTCACGCTTGGCGGTGGGACGACTCAGGAACGGGCATGCACTCACCGACTCCTCTTGTCCTGCTGAACGAAGTGAAGCACCCGGGCCAAGAACTGTATTGTTCTCTCGTTTCAGTCCTCCGCCTATCTCCTTCGCGTACCTGATGTATCAGAGTCGTCGTCCTCGTCCGTCGCAGACTCCCTGACATCCTGGAGCCAGTGGGAAGCCAGGATACTCAGGTCCAGCCAGTCCACCTTGCCATCGCCATTGATGTCGCCTGCGATGATCGTCTCGCAGACTGGCTCCCCGAAGTACGACTTGCTCGCCTGGGCGGTCCCGCCGTAGGCGCCCATATTGACCACGCCCCCATTGGGGAAGGGCTCGTAGCCGATGGGACTGTTCGGATCGCCTGCGTCGATGCATGGACTCGTCACATCATCCTGAACCCAACTCCCGCTCGCAGCGTCCCACCGCCCCGCCTGGCTCTTCAGGTGGTAGTCCCCCTCGACAAAGAAATCGTCGTTCGGATCGTCTGGCGTCCCATTCGGGTCCCAATACCCCGCATCTGCAAAGCACGGATCGACATTGATGTTGCCATCACCCCAGACGATGGTGTCTATTGCATCATATGCTGATGCATCACTCCGGTTGATCAGGGTATACCGAACCGTCATAGCGGTTTGGTTATTATGGATTTCCTGTCCCCCGTTAAGAACAATACAATTCACAATGGATACCGAATTCGATGTTAGGTAAGGGATATCCTGATGACTTGAAAGGAACGCTCCACAGGTAGCCCTATTGCTCACAAAGGTGCTATTCATAATCTGAAGTGGTTCGCATTGTGTCGTCCAGAGAGCCCCACCATATTCCTGTGCGGAGTTCCCGCTGAACAGACATCCAGTCGCCAAGACGGTCGCGCCCACCCAGTGCCCCCCGCCGCCGGTACTGCGTGAGCGGTTGTTGGTGATGGAACATCCGCGCAGCATAACATCAGCACCTGCAAACTGCCCCCCCCCCCCCCCCCCCCCCCCCCCCCCCCCCCCCCACA